>Ga0272440_1004113_pt1 | contig 10555 bp, 2 predicted proteins | sample SSMMMBAug17_FD_192440 | JGI IMG/M metagenome (GOLD analysis project Ga0272440, IMG submission 192440) | Marine sediment archaeal communities from Little Sippewissett salt marsh, Falmouth, MA, United States - SSM-MMB-Aug17 | ecosystem: Environmental > Aquatic > Marine > Wetlands > Sediment ... | reverse complement strand
GTGTAATCCTGGTTCAAAAATAAAAATGAACAATTATTCAATGAGGAACTTATTTTCAGAGATTTCCTTAGTATCCAACCAGGTTGTTCGTATGATTCAATTCAGGAAAATATATCATCCAGATCATCCAATTCCAAACCTTTGAATGTAAGATCTGCCGGTGTCAATTCTGTAGACTGTTTCTCCTGGCAATGATTGATCAGTTCTTTTAGCGCGTTCTCATAATCGAACAGAAGTTTTTCTATGGTTTGAGGTTTATAATGCTTCTTGTTATAAGAAATGATCAGTTGAAGCTGATTTTTGATCACCATCCCCTCTATTTCAAGATCATACATTCTTTCCAATTCAGGACTGATACAGTTTTGATCCGAAACTCCAACGATATCGAACTGATCATTTGAGATATTCTCATTAAACTGGCCCAAATAGTTAAAGAGTATTTCTGGCTTCACGTTCAGTGATACATTCTCACTGGTCGTCAGATACTTGAGCATTCCATAACCGATTCCTTTATTGGGTATACTTCTCAACGTTTCTTTAATCACCTTGATTTGTTTTCCAGGATGATCTTCAGTGGGCAGTTCCAGAATAACCGGATATTCACTTGTAAACCAACCGGCTGTTCTCGAAATATTGACATCATTAAATAGCTCTTCCCTTCCATGACTTTCCAGTAAAATCAGTATCTTATCCGCTCCGCTTAGAGTTTTAAAACTTTTTGTAAGTGCTGTTAATAAAATATCTTGAATGGTTGTATTATATGCATGATTGACTTCTGTCAGCAATCTATCTGTATTTTTCTGAGATAATTTAAAACTGGCTGTGTTTACATCTTTGTAAAGGTTGTTTTCAGTATACATATCCTTTGGCAATGTTGGTAAGGAAAAGGAATTTAAGGATTCCCAATATGTCTTTTCCTTTAATAATTCTTTACTGTTGGCAAATATTTGAACTTTTTCTGACCAGAGTTTGAAAGAATTTGTTTTTTCCGGTAAGCGAACAGGCTTCCCAGATAAAACCTGTATGTAGCAATTGATCAGATCTTCAATGATAAAATGCCAGGAAACCGCATCAATGACCAGATGATGAATAACGAGTAATAATTGGTCTTTTTCCGCATTTAATTTAAATAAAACCGCTTTCATTAATGGGCCATTTTTAAGGTCAAGCCCCATCTGAGCTTTCTTTGCATGTATTTCAAACGTGTTTGTGGGGTTATCTTCACTTCTAAGATCAATGATATCTAAACTGAAAGGATATTCCAAATCACAGTTTGTTTGAATAACTTGTTTATCTGCTATTTTGAATTTCATGCGTAAAACATCGTGATGTTTTTGAATTTCTTTCAATGCAATGCTTAATGCATGCTTTTGGAACCCTTGTTTCGCATGGATTACGACTGCCTGGTTATAATGATTTACCCCTGCGTTATTCATATATGTTTTGAAAAACCAGGATTGAATGGCAGTAAGCGGCACCTGGCCGGTGATTGTACGTTGATCGATATTTTCATTTACTTCAGTAACGTGTTGTGCCAACTCAGCAATAACAGGATATTGAAAAATATCTCTAACCTGGAGTTTTAAATTATCCAGATTAAGTAAGGACGCTACCTGAATCGCCTTAATGGAATCTCCTCCAAGCTCAAAATAATTATCGTTTATCCCAATTTTTTTTCTACCCAAAACTTTTTTCCATGCCTGCACGAGTTTTTCTTCAATTGTATTTCGTGGATTTTCATATTCAGATTCACTGGTTGAACTTTCTTTACCTGGTAGGGGCAATGCTTTTTTATCGATTTTACCATTGGGCGTCAGGGGTAGTTTTTCCAGTATAACAAAAAATGATGGGATCATATAGTTGGGAAGCTTTGATTTCAGGTGTTTTCTTAAGGATGAGATGGCAAATTTTTTGTCACTTACGATATAGGCTGTTAATTCAGTCATATTTTCAGGATTCTTCCTTGCAACGATAACCGCTTCTTTTACTGAAGGATACCCTTTGAGTTTTTCTTCAATTTCACCTGATTCAACCCGAAAACCTCTAATTTTTACCTGATCGTCCAGTCGTCCCAGAAATTCTATATTGCCGTCCGGAAGCCATCGGCCAAGATCTCCTGTACAATACATTTTTTCTTGGGGACGAAATGGATTGTTAACAAACTTTTCTTCTGTCAGTTTTGCTCTGTTCAAATAACCGCGAGCAAGACCGCGTCCTGATATACAAATTTCTCCGGTGATGCCAATGGGGCATAAGTGCTTATCAGAATCAAGAATGTACACAAAATTATTGGATATTGGCTTTCCAATCGATACCTGATCATTTGCGGAGGAAAACTCATAAACAGTTGTACAGACACTGTTTTCGGTCGGTCCATACTCATTGAACAATTTTACGTTATTTAGCCTTTCAAAGTGAAGAGAAACCAGATCGGGTCCAATATGTTCACCAGCGACTGTAACAAAACGTAAGTTTTCCAACTGCTTATGAATATTATTTAGAAAAGCTTTATAAAGCGCAGGTGTAGCAAGAAAGTGGGTGATTTTAGAATTATTTACCCAATTTCCGATATATTCCAAATCAAGCTTTTTATCCTGCGGGATCAATACCAGTGAGGATCCACAGATCAGTGGTGTAAAAATATCCTCAACCGAACTATCAAAAGCATATGAGGGAAGTTGCAGTACCCGATCACTTATTCCAAATGAATAATATTGTGATCTCCATAGTAATGTATTCATAATGGCGTGATGCGTTATGATGACGCCTTTCGGTTTACCGGTAGAGCCTGACGTATAAATGACATATGCTGAATTATCAGGACTTGCATTTACAGAAGGATTCTGGCTGTTAGAATGTCTGATCTTTCTGATATCAATACAACTAATGTGATCCGGTTGATTTAAATCATTGTCTGTCAATAATAACTGACAATTACTGTCCTGGAGAAGAAAATCAATTCTTTCGGATGGATAAGCTGTATCCACAGGAACGTATGCCCCGCCAGCTTTCAGAATTCCCAATATCCCAATGATCATGTGCTGTGATGTCTCAACAAGAAGTCCAACACGCTCTTCAGGGGCGATATGATATTTTTCTTTTAAAAAATGTGCGACATTGTTTGCCTGTTGATTCAAGTCTCTATACGTTAAGCGAATATCCTGAAAAATAACTGCTGTCTGATCGGGGGTTGATTTTACCTGCATTTCAAAGAGATCAACCAGCGTTTTATCAGTCGGATAATCGACTGATGACCGATTAAAATCGAATAGAATTTGGTGCTTTTCTTTTTCGGAAATCATATTTAATTGAGAAATCGGCTGGTGGGGATGCATGATGATTTCATTTAATAGATTTAAGAAATATTCGCTCCACCTTTCAATGGTTTCATGTTTGAAAAGATCTGTGCTGTATTCAAATCTAAGACTGGCCGATTTGTTTTGCTCAATAATTTCGAGAATAAGGTCATATGCAGCCACGTCTTTTTTGTTTTCGTAAGGAACAAACGATAACTCATTTAACTGAAATATTCGATCATCTGCGCTTTCGTAAACAAGCAAGGTATCTACCAGCGCATTTCTGCTCAGATCTGATTCTGGATTCATATTATTTACAATGAGATCAAATGGATAATTTTGATGTTCATAAGCGTTGAGCGCATTTTGTTTGACATGATTGATAAAGTCAGTAAAGGGCAATTCTTTTTTGGGCTGATTTTGCATCGGCAATGTATTGACAAACATGCCCACAACATTATCAAATCCATCTGGAGGTCTGCTGTCAACAGGGATGCCAACGATGATATCGTCCTGTCCGGTAAGCTTGTGAAGAAAAGTCGTATAGGCTGCCAGAAAAATCATCGTTATGGTCGAACTTGTTTTTCCCGCCAAAATTTTCAATTGTTCCAGTTTTTCTTTTGGCAAAGAAAAATAGTGAATCCCCCCCTCTGATGAACGTTGTGCCCGCCTTGGAAAGTCAGTTGGTAAATTTAATAGCGGTGTTTCACAGGAAAATTGTTCCTTCCAAAATGCTTCATCCTGTTTCATTTCTTCTGTTTCAAGGAGATCCTGTTGAAAGAGAACATAATCAATATATTGGTTGCGCAAGGGGCGTAAGCGTTTCCCTTCATAAATATGGCAGAAATCCTGAACAATAATATTCCATGAAAGACCATCAATGACAATATGATGGGTACTGGCGATCATTAAATAGCGATGATCCGACAATTTTACAAGCCCAACGCGAAAAACAGGGGCTTTTGATAGATCCAGAGGCTGACAAAAGTTTTTGATTAACGCATCAATATTTTCTTCAGATCCTTTGCTGTAATCCAGTTTAAAATCAATTTTATCGTGAATTTTCTGAATCAGTTCGCCATCTTCAATGAAAAAGCTTGTGCGAAGGATATCGTGCCTTTTGACGATTTCATTAAAACTATTTTCAAATTGTTGAACGTTCAACTGGCCTTCAATAATTACTGCTTGCACTATCTGGTAAGGATCTTGATATTTTTCAATTTCACGCAATACAAATAGTCGTTTTTGAGCGGATGACATGGGATAATGTCTGGAAAACGTTACAGCAGGTATGGGCTGATTGTTCGAAGCTTCAAGCAGGAAACCACCTTCTCTCATTTCCCAAATACTATCTTTTACATGCTTGATAATTAATTCAATATCTTCATCTGAATGATCGATAGAAAAAAAACAAATTCGTCTCTCCCAGGTATATACGCCCTTTTCTAAAAGCAGATAAAAGAGTAATTCCATTTCAATGGGAAGTAATGCAAGACTGTATTTTCCAAAAGATTCAAACCGAAATACAGAGCCAAAGTATTCGATTTTAATTGCAACATTTTCATTTTTAAAAAACGTATTCAAAGTGTCTGCCAAAAAGGCTGTTTTGCGGTTGACTTTTTCCTGGAGTATTGCCCCCTGTTTTTTCATAAACAAAAGGGCTGCTTTTGCAGCGGACATAACCAGTGGGTGCTTACAAAAAGTTCCTGCAAATACAGTCGGTTTTATAGAAGGATAGGAGTCATCACCAAATGTCCACATGCCGCCATCCAAAGCATCAAGAAAAGCCGCATTTCCGGCAACAACACCAACAGGCATGCCACCGCTGACAATTTTTCCATACGTCACAATGTCTGCCTGAATATTAAACCACGCCTGACATCCGCCAGGATGAATACGAAATCCGGTGAGTACTTCATCAAAAATCAACGCTGTTTGCGTTTGTTCTGTAATTGTTCTTAATTGACTTAAAAATTCTTTGGGTTGAAATCCAGGTCGTCTACTTTGAACCGGTTCAACCAGAACTGCAGCCAGTTCATATGCTTTGGCATATTTTTGAATCGCTTTTAGAGATGCATTCGTTCCATAATCCAGAACAATGACATCTTTTACCATTGATGGGGGTGTTCCAGGTGCTGTTGGAAAACTATGACCATTTTCATCAGCATCAGCCATAACTGCATCAGATGTTCCATGATAAGAACCTGAAAACAAAACAATTTTACGTCTTCTGGTTACTTTTCTGGCAATGCGTATCGCAACCATCACAGCCTCAGAACCGGTATTACAGAAAGTCACTCGTTCCACACCGGTTAATTCGGAAATAAGCTGTGCAACTTCTCCTGCCAGATCAGATTGGGGACCTAACACGAACCCTTTTTCCATTTGTTGGGAAATGGCCTGCGTAATAAAAGCGGGCTTGTTTCCCAAAAAACTGACCCCATATCCCATTGCCATATCAATATATTCATTGCCATCAATATCCCATATTCTGGCACCTTCTGATCTATCATGAACAACCGGATAAATGATTTCTTTTAGAGACATTCTGAAATTCAGGGAATTAATCCAATCACTTAAAACCGGTCGATATTTTTCTGCATACTGTTTTGATTTTTGATGTCTTTGATTATATCGCTGGATCAATTCCTGAATAAACATTTTCTGCCTGGGAGTCAGCAAATCGTGTTCAAATTTCATGGATCTGAAGTTACCCTGTTTTTTTTCAAGGGTTTCATTATCCAGGGATTGCATATCTTCCGACAATTCTGTGGAAAGACCTGGCGTTTCGAGGGATGTTCTCGTTTTCTGTTGGCTTAGAAAATCCAGTTGTTTCGCCATCAGATCAAGCTGCTGAAAGACAACCTTTTCATCGTCCGAAAAAGTTGATTGTTTGGATTCCAACGCTTTTGTTTTCAAATGAATCGATTCTAGCGTTTGATTATTTTTTTTCGCTTGTGGTTGATTTTCAAAAGTTTCCGGAGGACGTTCAGTTTCAATATAATCTGAAATTTCTTGAATACTTTGTGTATGCGTAAAAAAACTGCTGATATGCATTTCAACACCAAAAGTTTGTAAAATTGCTCTTTGCAGGCGTGAAATCATTAAAGAATCAAAACCCAGGCTTAACAGACCTGTATTGTATGCATCTTTATCAGGAATGATTTCTGAAACTTGATGAATCAGTGACAGTAATGTTGAAAGTGTTTTCTCACTATGTTTCACTTGCGATTCAGTGGGAATGTTTTCTAAAATCATTGGGGATGTATGATCGTTTACGATGTCTTTTGATAACAAATCGTGTGATTCTTTCTGAATATTTGAAACAGCTGCTTTTCCATAAACCGGCGGAATCCAAAAACGTTCACGTTGGAAAGGATAGTTGGGTAAGACAACTTTCTTGTGTTGATGAAATGGATCTTCAAACGCATGCCAATCCACATCAATCCCATGAATATACAAATTACCAAGACTTTGAAGCATTGGTTGCCAATCATTATATTCTTTCGGACGACCTGGACGCATGTTAAACATGGCATTGTTTACCCCAAGCGATTGAAGCCATAACCCTTTATTATGAGGAATACATTGCATGCCCAGGCTGCTCAAGGTTGATGTGCCCCCAATTTCCAAAAATATTTCATATCCTTCTTTATCCAGGATGCGCATGGAATCATAAAAGCGCACTTCCTTTCTGATATGCTGCATCCAATATTCCGGACGGGTGATTTCTTCGCCAGCATGTCTACCACTGACATTGGAAATAATGGGGATTACTGGCTTTGAAAATTGTATTTTGGAAACAACATCATAGAAAGCATCCTGTATGGGTTCCATCAATAATGAATGGATTGCCTGGGATATTTGCATCACTCTCGCGGGGATATCTTTATCTGCAAATCGTTCCACAACTTCTTCAATGGTGGATTGATACCCTGAAATCAATATATTTTCCGGCGCATTCACAGCTGCAAGGGATATCCGATCCATATAATTATTAATGATATCAAGCACTTTGTTTTTATCTGCGATAACTGTAGCCATCGCGCCCTTTTCCGGGATAGAACGAATGAGACGACCGCGCTCTGTAACGAGTTTCAGTCCATCTGCCAGGCTGAAAACACCTGCAATACATGCAGCAGCATACTCGCCAATACTATGTCCCATAACAACAGAAGGTCGTATTCCCCATGACTGCCATACTTTTGCAAGTGCATATTCAATTGAAAATATAGCAGGTTGCGTATAAAAGACCTCATGTATTCGGTTGTCAGAATCATCACTGTTGTACAATAGGTCTATCAGCGACATATTTAAATAGGGTTCCAGCAACTCACTGCATTGATCCAAATTTTCCCTGAATACAGCCTGCGTTTTGTATAGATCCCATCCCATTTTGGGATACTGAGATCCCTGACCAGTAAACATAAAAACAATGTTGGCATTCAGACGTTGCGTTGATTGATTTAATCCATCGGCACGCAGTTGACGACTGATCTCTTGTTTCGAACGTCCAATGGCATAAGACCGATGATCAAAATGACTTCTTCCTTTACAGGCTGTAAAACTGATATCGCCAATCGAAATTTCTGTATTCTTCTGTATTGATTCAATATATTGTTTATATTGATTAATCAAGATATCAAGCGCGGTCCTTGTTTTGGCAGACATGGGCAAGATACATAAAGGTTCTTGAGCTTCAGTAGAATCAGACGTATGATCCAACGAATCATTCACTTTCGCAAATTCTTCGAGAATGATATGCGCATTGGTACCACCAAAGCCAAAGGCACTGACGCCTGCAATTTTAATTTTTTCTGACCATTCTGTCACATTTGTTGGAATTTTAACAAAAAATTCATTCCAGGCAATTTCAGGATTTGGCACACGAAAATGCAGTTGAGGGGGAATTTTATGATTGTTAATGAGAAGTACTGTTTTTATAATACTTGCAATACCAGCCGCAGATTCCAGATGACCGATATTTGCCTTGACCGATCCAACAAATAAAGGATTGCTTTTATTTCTATGAGTTGCGTAAATACTGCCCAGGGCATTCATTTCTATTGGATCTCCAAGGGGTGTTCCTGAACCATGCGCTTCAATATAACTCACCGCATCGGGTTTCATATCTGCCTGTTTCAGCGCTTTTCTAATGACATTTTTTTGCGCCAACCCATTTGGTGCAGCGAGGCCATTGCTTTTTCCATCCTGATTAATCGCACTTCCTTTAATAATGGCAAGAATGGGATCTCCATTCTTTTTGGCATCTGAAAGCCGCTTTAAAACAATGATGCCGCACCCTTCACCTCTTGAAAGACCATCAGCAGAAGCATCAAAGGACTTACATCGTCCATCTGGAGACAGTGCTTTCATTTTACAAAATCCAATATGAACTTCAGGTGTAAGAATCAGATTGACACCTCCTGCAATGGCCATATTGCATTCATTATTTTTTAAACTTTGACATGCCAGATGCACCGAAACCAGCGAAGATGAACAGGCTGTATCTATTGCAATATTCGGCCCTTCTAATCCATAAAAATAAGAAATCCGGCCGCTTGCGGTGCTAAAAGACATGCCGGTAACAGAATAAGCATCTATTTTACGACAATCCATTGAAAATAAATGTGATCTGGCATAATCGGTGTTGAGTATACCAATAAATACACCGGTATTACTCCCTTTTAAGGTTGCGATATCAATACCCGAATTTTCAAAAGCCTGCCAGCTGGTTTCCAAAAGCAATCGTTGCTGTGGGTCCAAACTTCGCAGCTCTTTTGGTGAAATTCTGAAAAAACTGGCATCAAAACTTTCAATGCCATCAATAAATCCACCCATTTTCGTGTACATTTTACCAGGGGTTTCGGGATCATCGTCATAGTATTCGTTGGCATCCCATCGATTTGGTGGCACCTGTCTAATCGCATCAACCCGGTTTTCAATTAACGTCCAAAAGTCTTCCGGCGTATTGGCGCCTCCTGGAAAGCGACATGCCATACCAGTAATTGCAATGGGTTCATTTGTTTTCAGGGCTTCAATTTCAGAGAGTAATTTTTTAATATGCTCTGAAGCTTTTTTCAGCTTTTGTTTGTAGTTTTGTTCGGTTGGGTTCATTTTAGATCTTATCTTTTATTCTTCTATGTCAATAAATACAGTCATATAGTCTAAAAAATCAGGAACAGTTGTGTAATCATTCTCAAAAATAACGCGTCCTTCAGTTTTTTCTATTTCTTTAAAATGTGAAAATTTATATGTCATGTACATGGCGCGGTTTCGATCTGTGGGAATCAACTCTGCAATGAGACGAACGCCTCGTTTTTTGGCTTCCTTCCTGATAAAATCAATCATTGTCGTTCCAACGCCGCGGGACATCACACGACAGGACATGATTAATAACTTGATATTCCATATTTTTTCATGGCATTCGATAAGCGTTAGTCCAATTGTTCCATAAGTGCCATACTTATCTTCAAGGGATGAGACAAACAATAAGTGACTATCTGACGCAAGAAATCCATTGAGCTCTTCATAAGAATACGTATAACCTGTTGTATTTAACTGGTGTGTCCGAACTGTGAGTTCTTCGGCACGTTTCAAATCTTCTTTTTTTGCCTTTGCAATCGTTAATTTCATACCCAATGTTGCCAGAAATTCTTCTTTTGGCCCTTCAAATTCATTTTCAATTTTATCTCGCTTGAAAGCGCTCACATACATCTGACGACGATGCTTTGAATCATCAGTAATAAAACGTGGATTCATTTCAGGCATATCAGGCAATTTATCAATATGTGCAGCATGAATACATAAAACATCTGGCAAAGAAAAGGCGACTTCTTCCAATTCAAATGGCTGATCATCAATAAAAGCAATGCTATCAATGCCTATATTGAGCGATTCAGCAATTTTTGAAAGTGACGTCACTTTGGTATTCCAATGAATTTGCGGATAAAGGAAAAACTCATCCAGGCCAAATTCCTTAATTTTAGCCATTGCGTGGTTATACTCGTTTTTACTGGCAATAGATTGCAATATCCCCCGCTGATCCAGAGTTTTTATGATATCAACAATATTATCACGCAACGAAACATGATTGTTTTCAAGCAATACACCTTTCCATAGAGTATTATCAAGATCCCAAACAACACACTTTATTTTTTTCTCTGGTTCTGAATGTTCAGATAACGTTGGTTTCACGATTTTTTCCTTTTTAATACGCATCATCCGCAATGATTCTTTTAATCAGCGGATGCTTTTTT
>Ga0272440_1004112_pt1 | contig 10557 bp, 11 predicted proteins | sample SSMMMBAug17_FD_192440 | JGI IMG/M metagenome (GOLD analysis project Ga0272440, IMG submission 192440) | Marine sediment archaeal communities from Little Sippewissett salt marsh, Falmouth, MA, United States - SSM-MMB-Aug17 | ecosystem: Environmental > Aquatic > Marine > Wetlands > Sediment ... | reverse complement strand
GAGGGCGCTTTAGCGTCCTTTTTCCATTCAGCGTTGGGCTTTAGCCCTACGCTGTTCTTGGGTTTGCCGAAATTTATCATTTTCAATGTTTCTCTCTAAAAAATCCGACTTTTTGGGAATGCGCCCCTTATACATTAATTGTGGATTTTTTAATGCTTTCATGTCCACAATTTGCGCCAAATCCAGCAAATTTTGTTATAGATGGTATTCAATACTGCAAAGACAAAGGCACACTTGGCGGGCGATGGGAAAATTTGATCTTGCAAAAATGGAACTGGAGCGGTCGGTGATGAGTAAAAACATAAATATGTATGTTATGCTAAACACGTTGCGTGTGTACAGTAAGCAGCTGATTCCAATCGGTTGTGTATGCAGGGGATCGTTTGTTAAAAACAGTTTGCCAGTTTGGACAGGCATTTAAGCCCATAGAAGCGTATTTAATGCTGTTTTTTCCCATCTTGCGATTGATCTGATCAATGGATTGCATGACTTTTTTTAATTTATTGCGATCAATCGGGTCAAATAACCCGCCTTGATAGCAGGTCGCTGGAAATAACTCTTGAAAGATAACACCTGTTTTTTTGTAGAAAAAACCTTTTTGAAAAATATGTTCAATTCCGCAACTGGCATATTTGATCAATTCCGGCGTGTTATTGGTTGCCACCGGTAACGAGGTCAGATGTGATTGGTAATATGTTTTGTCGGCAAATCGACCTGTTGTAATATACACAAGCATAACTTTGGCCACTGATTGTTCTCGTCTCAATTTTTCTGCACCAATACTCACAAAATTTGCCAGCGCTTCTTTTAAGTCATCAATGGATGTAACCGCTTTTTTAAAGGTTCGTGAAACAGACAGATTTTTTTTGGCAGATGGATTGCGTTCTAAAGGGAAACAGGCCTGTTCACTCAATTCTTTTTGCATCCTTGTGCCACAAATGCCCATTTTCTTTTGAATCATATATGAATTTGCATTTTTTAATTGCAGCGCATTAAAAATGCCATGCTTTTTCAAATATTGGGCATATTTGGGGCCAACGCCCCATATGTCATCAACTTCTGTTCTTTCAAGCGCATGCGCCAGATAAGGTGAATGGGTTAAATCCAGAAATCCATGTGTTTTGTCGGATTTTTTGGCAATCCGATTGGCAATCTTGGCAAGGGTTTTTGTTGTTGCAACGCCAATGGAAACCGGTATACCTGTCCATTGATAAACAGTTTTACGAATATTTTTACAAAACCGCGCACGATCGTTTTCATTGATATCCGATATCTCAAGAAAGGCTTCATCTATTGAATATATTTCAATATGCGGGGTAAAACTGGCAATCGTATTCATAACACGATCAGACATATCCCCATATAGTGCATAATTCGATGAATACACCTGAATATCATGCCTTTTGATTAAATCTGCTATTTGAAACGCGGGCGCCCCCATTTTAATGCCCAGTGCTTTGGCTTCATTGGAACGCGCAACTGCACATCCATCATTGTTAGAAAGAACAATGACAGGCTTTCCCTTTAATTTTGGATTAAATACACGCTCACATGAAACATAGAAATTATTACAATCGACCAATGCAAACACTTTTGTTTTCATGATGTATACTCACAATTTATGGATTACTGATGTCACAACGCCCCAGATTTCAAAGGCAGCATCCTTATCAATAGCAATAGGCGCATAATTTTCATTTTCAGGCAAAAGTATCAGGCCGGATTTTGTCTGGCAAATTCGTTTGACAGTCAGTTCACCATTAATTACAGCAACGACCACTTTTTTATGTACAGCTTCAATGGCACGATCTACAATTAAGATATCTCCGGGATGGATTCCGGCATCAATCATAGAATCACCAGTGACACGTACAAAAAAAGTTGCTGATGGATGTTTGATCAGGTATTTATTTAAATCTAGTTTGCCTTCAATGTAGTCCTCTGCAGGTGATGGAAATCCTGCTGAAACCGGAACCATAAATAAAGGTCGTTCACATTTTGTTGAATAATCTGGATAATAAATAATGTAATCTTTCATGGATATTACCCGCTAAGTCATGCTCTGAAAATAAGTTCCTCATTTCTGAAAGAGTCAATTCTATTCATTTTGAACCTGGATTACGCTGAAGAAGATGAATAAGATGAAATCAAACACTTTTAATTCATCTTATTCATCTTCTTCAGCGTAATCCAGGTTCAAAAATAGGAATTCAATATATTAAATGGGGAACTTATTTTCCAAGAATTCCTAAGTCATGCTCAAAAAAAATAACATGCTCATTTTTCTTGATCGTACAGAATAAATAGGTCGTGTCTTGACGTAGCATGCTACGTCAAGACAGTTCATTTACCTCAAAACGAACAATAATGGGGAAGTTATATTCAGGGCATTCGTAATTTTCAATATGTTCGATCGCGCATTGTTTTTGTAGAGCTTGTTTGAAGCAGGGAAAGATTTAGAGGATTGAGGGTTAAGTTATAAAATTCAAGTAGATTTATCGAAAATAAGGCATAAAGAACTGAAACTGATGCTAAATGAAATGGGCGATACTGGGATTGAACCAGTGACTTCTACCGTGTGAAGGTAGCACTCTCCCGCTGAGTTAATCGCCCAATAATGCTTTCATTTCGTAATTATTATCGTACAACTTTAATTTTTCCAAATGCGCGAGATGTGGGTGTCTCGCGTTTGAAAAAAACAAAGTTAGACGATCTTAACCACATATAAAGTTTATGGTCAAGTTTTTTTATAAAAAAGTTTTTCCCTTGACAAAGTATAATAATAATGTAGAGTAACTCAAATTTTTTTTTATAGCAGGATGCTTTCGGCATCCTCCTTGCTCTGGCCCCTTTTTATGGTCAGGGCTATAAAATCCAAAAGGAGGAAGAGATTTGATAAGAAGGTATGAAACAATTTTGCTCTTTGATATTGACGCCGGAGAGGAAACACGTAATGCGTTTATCTCACGTTCCAAGTCACTGATTGAAGAGTACGATGGCGATTTATTGGAACAGGATGAATGGGGAGTCCGCAAACTGGCCTACGAGGTTCGAAAAAAGACACGTGGATATTATGTCCGCCTGGAATATTTTTCGGAAACCGACCTTGTTGCGGAATTTGAACGTATCATTCGGCTTGAAGATGCTGTGATGAAATATATCACTGTTATGATTGATGAAACCTTTGATCCGGATACATATGCAACCACTCAGGCACAAATGGCTCAGGCGACTGAAGAAGAATCAGTGGATTTTTCCGAATCACCTGACATGCAGGAATCATTGGAACACGATGACATATCTGAAGATGATGACAGCACTGAGGATACGTCGGATGATTCATATCATGCTGAAATGAACGATAGTGACGATTCTCAAATGGACATATCAACCGAAAGTGATGTCCCGGATGAGATCACTGATGAATCCAAAAAGGAGGATTAGTATGCCAGCCCCAAAAAACAGCAAAAGCAGAAACAAAGATAAAGATAAAGACAAATATAAACGTCGTAAAAAAATATTTCATCGACGCAAAGTATGTCGTTTTTGTGCCGATACCAGCCTGATCATTGACTACAAAGATCCAAAAGTGCTGGCCGGATTTGTAACCGAACGAGGCAAAATTATTCCCAGTCGTATTTCAGGAACGTGTAATAAACACCAACGAGCACTCAGCCTGGCTGTTAAACGTGCAAGAACAATCGCCTTAATGCCCTATGTTGGCCGTGTCGATTGATTTATCAAACCTTAATGCCTGATCATTACAAGATCAAGAAATCGTATAAATTCAAATATTTATACAAAGGAAAGATAATATTGTGGAAAAAACAGTACAGCAACATCCATTAAAAGAGCTTTTAAATGGTGTAACATTCGTGTCAATCATAATGCTTGCAGCAACTTATGTCCCTGTGTTGGGGCACCCTTGTTTATGTTTCATTCCCTTGCCCATTATATTCTATCGCTTGAAACTGGGACGCAGGCCTATGATGATTCTCATGACATTGACCATGCTCATTGCCATTCAAAGCTATGGTGGATTGTCAATAGAGACATTGATAATTGCCGAATTACTTGTCATGGGCAGTGTGATGTCAGAATTTATTCACAAAGAATTGTCCGCTGATGAAATCGTTTTGTACACCACCGGCATTCTGTTTCTGGCGGGATTATTTGGCTTATTATATTACAGTCAGATGATATCAATGGGGATTGGCACAATTTTGACAGATCATATCAATCAGTATGTAACCATGATGATTAACATTTACCGAGAGCTGGGCATGTCGGATGATCAACTGGAAATAATTGCACAGTCGTTGAATATCATCATTTTTGTATTGATCCCATCAATTTCTATTGGTTTTTTAATGATTGTAACATGGCTTAATTTATTGGCTGCACGTGTCGCATTCCAACATTTTCAGTTATCCTTTCCTGACTTCGGTTCCTTGAATTATTGGAAAGCTCCAGAGATTTTGGTCTGGGGATTGATTGGTGCGGGATCGATTATGTTGTTTCCTTCAGAAATGTTGAAAATTCTGGGAAGCAACATATTAATTATTCTTATGGTCATTTATTTTTTTCAGGGGATCGCTGTCGTGTCTTTCTTTTTTGAAAAAAAGAATGTGTCGCGTTCTGTTCGCTTCATACTGTATTCATTCATTATCATTCATCAACTATCTCTTGTTTTGATTATAGGCATTGGTATTTTTGATGTGTGGGCTGATTTTCGCAAGCAAAATCCTGAAAATGATCATCAATCTGATTCACATTCAGGTTTTCCATACGATTGGTTCTAAAAAATATGATAAATCTGTTTGTTCATTATTCTCCTAAGATGATATGAAAATAGATTTATCCTGAGAATGAAAGGAGGACGGCTTTAGATTGCATCTAAAAAAGCCGATTAAAATATATGAAGGTTATTCTGAAAGAAACAATAGAATCTCTTGGCATCATTGGCAGCGAGGTTACTGTCGCCAAAGGATATGCCAGAAATTACTTGCTGCCTCAGGGAAAAGCAGTGATAGCTACCCCTGAAAATCGAACGAAATTGGAACAGGAGCGTGTCAAAATTGACTTACAAATTTCAAAAGAACGTTCGACTGCTGAAGAATTGGCCAAACGAATTCAAGATGTTGTTTGTCAAATTCCTGTGAAAGTCAGTGAAGTCGGTACGTTATATGGTTCTGTTCAGGTAAAAGATATTGTGAACAGTCTCAAAGAAATGGAGATAACTGTGGATAAGCGACAAATCAACCTGAAAGAATCTATTAAAGAACTGGGGACATACCAGATTCCGATTCGACTCTATCAAGACGTTGAACCCAAAATCAGTGTCGAGATTGTTGCAGAATAAAAATAGAATAATTAAGGGGCAATTCTGTTGCCCCTTAATTGTTTTTTTGAAAGCGTATTTCATGTTTGGAAAAGTCAGACCTGACTGACCCGATGTAAATTAATATCAAAATATGTACAATGAAAAATCAAAGACATCTTTTCAACGCACAGGTCGTCAAAAGCCGCCGCAAGAAGTTGCCAACCGCATAAAGCCGCAAAGCGTTGAAGCTGAAGAGTCTCTTCTATGTTCGGTTCTTATGGATAGTTCTGTGCTGCTTGATATTGTTGAAATATTGAAAGCAGAGCATTTTTATATTTCCAGACATCAGATTATCTTTCAGGCAATGCTTGATCTTTTTAAAAAAAGTGATCCCATAGATCTGATAACCATTACCAATTATCTGCGTGATCGCAATACCCTTGACACAATTGGTGGTGCCCATTCTTTATCTCGTCTGATTGATGACATTCCTATGGCAGTGAACCCTGTCCAATACGCCAACATTATACGCGAAAAGGCATTGCTAAGAGGGCTCATGACTCGGGCGGGAGAAATCATTGCCCAATGTTTTGAAAACCAGGGGAATGTTGAGGAAGTTATTGATTTTGCTGAAAATGCTGTTTTTGAAGTTTCCCAGGATAAGATCAAGCCCTCATTTTATAGTATCGGGGATATTGTTACTGAGAGTTTTAAGATTCTTGAAGAACGTTCTCAGAATGATTCGCCAATTACAGGGATATCAACTGGTTTTGAAAAGCTTAACTTCCTGACAGCAGGTTTTCAGTCATCAGACCTGATTATCCTGGCTGCACGTCCCAGCATGGGGAAAACAGCATTTGCATTGAATCTGGCCCGCAATGCAGCGATTCATTCACAGATACCAGTTGCGTTTTTTTCATTGGAAATGTCCAAAGAGCAACTGGTCACGCGTATGCTTTGCTCGGAGGCACGTGTCGACTCCTCAAAATTGCGGGTTGGCTCCTTTTCTACTGAGGATTGGGAACATCTGACACATGCAGCAAGTGTCTTTTCTGAAGTTTCTATTTTTATCGATGATGCCCCTGCACAGTCTGCACTTCAAATTCGAGCTAAATGCAGGCGCTTGCATAAAACGCATAATTTAGGGTTCATTGTTATTGATTATCTTCAATTGATGCGTGCAAGCGATTCTGCTGAACGCCGAGATCTTGCCATTGGTGAAATTTCCGGTGCGCTGAAAGCACTGGCCAAAGAATTGAATGTTCCTGTACTGGCATTATCCCAGCTCAATCGAAAGCTTGAAGAACGTGGAGATAAACGCCCCTTACTTTCCGATTTAAGAGAATCAGGCAGTCTGGAACAGGATGCAGATCTTGTAATATTTATTTACAGGGATGAAGTTTATAACAAGGATGAGGCTAATCCCAACAAAGGTCTTGCGGAAATATTATTGCGAAAGCAAAGAAATGGACCAACAGGTGATGTCACGCTAAGATTTAATGGTGCATATACCCGATTTGATGATTTGGCACCTGAAGAAGTTGTTGCTGGTTATTAAGAAAGGTTTTTATTATATGTCTGATAATCAACAAAATTTCGAAAATATTGATCCAGGCCAAATAAGCTGCCTGATAGCAGAAGATAATCTGGTAAATCAGAAAATATTGTTGCGTTTTCTGAATAATCTTGGTGTGCATGCGGATCTCGCCAAAGATGGCCAGGAGGCTGTTGACGCAGCACAGGAAAAAAATTATGATATTATCTTTATGGATATTCAAATGCCACGTATGGATGGCCTGTCTGCAACACACTGTATTCTAAATGAATGTCAACTGAAAAAAGAACCTGTTATTATTGCTGTTACAGCAAACACGTCAAAAGAAATCGAAAAAAACTGTTTTGAGATTGGCATGAAAGGCTTTATTTCCAAGCCAGTATCAATGAAAATCATTAAAGATGCACTGAAAAAACATCTGGATTATCCTTAAAATTATCCAACATCATGAATAGCATTTTAACAAAATTAAAACAGATAATATCACTTAAACCATCTACAGTTGATATTTTCAAGCGACATGGATGGCGACTTGACCGAGCGGCGCATAATTTTATTTATTTTTATTTTTACGCGCCCTATGTCAAATCTGCGCTCTATGGTACACGTTTCATAGCCAAATACCTGTATTGGATCAAGCCTATCAAGTATGTTGGTCAGATGATTTTTGAACGATACCATGGAAAAGTATTGTCAGTAAATGATATCAATCAAATCCTTACTCTGAATCAAACCCTGTATCTTGAACCTGAAAATTACAGACGCATTATACCTTTTAAATATGCCAATAAAGTTATTTTTAAAGAGCCCACTCTGATTGCAGTCATGGATTGTCCATGCAAAATAACCAATAATGCCCCCTGCCGGCCAATCAATGCATGTATTGCAATCGGTCAGGATTTTGCCCCCCTATGGTTGGAGCATTGCAAAAAATATAATGCCCGACAGATTTCGCAATCTGAAGCATTGGAGATTATCACAACATTACGTGCCAGTGGTCATATCACCCAGGCCTTTCTAAAAGTGGCGACCGGTGGATTGACTGGCGTTATCTGTAATTGTTGCCCCAAATGTTGTGTTTGCATGGAATCATCAAGGCTGTCAAAAACAATCGATCCCAATTTAACAATGATTGCGCCATCGGGATATACAACATTGCATGATTCTCAAAAATGCACGAATTGTGGAAAATGTGCGGAAATTTGTCCATTTGATGCCATTGAAATGACAGATGGCACATATCATTATGATCAGGATAAATGTATGGGATGTGAGTTATGTGTTGAGACATGTCCCGGTCATGCATTGCAGTTACGTCGATCTGATAGCAATATTCTGCCTTTGGATTTAGGACTCACCAAATCAGAAAAAATGTCTTGATAATGTTTTGTCATCTGAAATTTATCAAAGCGTTCATCGTAGTCTGCAACACCAAATAAAAACTTGCCTGAATTAAAAAAATCCTTGTTATTGGTAATTTGAATGGCATATAAAAATGCATCAGAGCTTCGCGATAAGCAGGTTCCGGTAATGCTAAATCTGCCATGAATTACATCTGCCGGGTATAAGGTATACGCTTTCACATTAATGAAAAAAACATGTCGGCAAAAGTCAAGTTTAAATCGTGCATGAAAAGCCCCCAGTTGAGCGCAGGATTCAATTGCAAGATAGGCAGGCGCTTGATAAAAGGTCTTTATTCCTTTGATTGCATTAGATTGTATGTCACAGATACAATCTAACATTACGAAATTTGGATCGGCTTTTGATTGTATTAACAACTTTGCACCTGACTATTATAAAATGTTTGTATCAAACAAAATTAAATGGCTTTTTGTTGATATTCAATCGGTTAAAAAAATATTTTACCAGAGCTGTGTCAACCTGATGTTCATAAATATATCCCTCTGAATCGACACCACGAATAATCTTATCATAGAAAAAGCAGGACAATAAATATTTTCCAAGCTGTTCACGATTGATGTCCGGTTGTAGCTTATGCGTATTGATGGCGTTTGGTAAGGGAATGCTTTGTTTGTTACTGATCAAAAAATATATATAATTAACGATACGTGTCAATCGAAGCAATGTAATACATTGAATTCGGCTGGTGGTATGCGAAATGGGGATAACAGAACCACGCATCAGACTCGTTTTGTCAGGCAATATCAAGTTTTTCTTCAGTGTCTGGTAATCCTGGCTTCCAGGTGCTGGATAGAAAACTGACAATCCAACAACAGTGCCCATTTGAAATAATTTGACAATATCATCCACACTGTCATATGGATTCTGGTGCAATCCGCCAGCAATAACATAGGCTGTTGTTGGAAGGTTTAATCGTTGTGCAGTTTTCAAAATGTCAGGCAGGTCTTTTGAAACATCAGGCCGATGAAAATGTTTTAATTGTTGTCCGCACAAAGTGCCAACAGACAAATTCAATGCATTGAATCCAGCCTGTTTCATTGCATAAAGCATCTCGGTGTCCAGGCTTGATGGATACAGACCATTCATGGCTCTGAGGGTCAGATGTTTTGATTGAAAATGGCGATGCATCTGTGCCAAAAGGGTCATGAACCATTCTTTGTTCAAACTGATATTTTCATCCTCAAAGTCTATAAATGATGATTCGACATGATGAATGCCTTTTGAGATTTCTTCAATGATACGCGGGACAGATTTTTTTCGGTACGTCCATTGAGAATTGCCCATTGCGCAGTATGAACATTTCATTGGACAACCTCGACTGGCGACCACCACCAGACTTGTTTGATCCTTACGCCGATAGAACTTATTGTGCATACAATCGTTATCTGGCAAGGGGATAATATCAAGATCGTTTAAAATTGTGGGAGCACTGATAAAAAAATCGGTTTCATTATGTTTGAAGGCAATACCAGGAATATTTTCAACTGATGTCTTATTTTTCAAAGCTTTTGCCAGGGCAGGCAAACTATACTCGCCTTCACCACGAATCACGAAATCAACAGCGACATTTTCAAGCACCTGATGAGGAAAATGTGTGGGATGATGTCCACCCATAACAATGACCACTTCGGGACACCACGCCTTGATAGTCTTTGCTGTTTGTAACGCCTGTTCACTGTATGCAGTAAATAATGATGAAATCCCCACTAAAAAAGCGCCTGATTCTTTTACAATTTTTCCAATATGTTGAAAACTATATCCAAAATGGCGAAATTGATGAAACAAAGCAAATGGTGAAAGGTCTTTGCGTCCATAATATTCATGAAGATACATCATTTCATCAGGCCAGGGAATGGGTTTTGATTTATGTGTGGCCAAAGCATCAAAAATATCTGTTTTAAATCCTTCGGACACAAGGCACGCCCTAATGCAGGCAAGGCCATAAGGAATTGTTCGTTTTTGAGTCAGGTAAAAATCGTGTATAGGTGGTTGTATGAGTAGAATGTCCATAATAAAATTTTTGAAATAAGGTTTCAATTATGTTAAGGAACTCTCTGAAAATAAGTTCCTCATTTATTAATTGTTCATTTTGTTTTTGAACCAGGATTACACTGAAGAAGATGAATAAGATGGGGCGTATGTACAGTTTAGGGGAAGTGGATATCATACAAGGAATGCTCGATTTCGGCAACCCCAAGAACAGCGTAGGGCTAAAGCCCAACGCTGAATTGAGAAAGGACGCTAAAGCGCCCTCATA
>Ga0272440_1004111_pt1 | contig 10558 bp, 5 predicted proteins | sample SSMMMBAug17_FD_192440 | JGI IMG/M metagenome (GOLD analysis project Ga0272440, IMG submission 192440) | Marine sediment archaeal communities from Little Sippewissett salt marsh, Falmouth, MA, United States - SSM-MMB-Aug17 | ecosystem: Environmental > Aquatic > Marine > Wetlands > Sediment ... | reverse complement strand
CTGGTGATTTCTCTGGTACTGGTAATGCAGTATTAACAGATATTCAAGCAAATAAAACTATCACTGCTTTGTTTAGTTCAAAAACATTTACTGTTACGATTAATAAAAGTGGAACTGGAAGCGGTTCTCTTTCAAAAGAAACTCAAATTGTTAATTGTGGTGATAGTCTTAATATTGCTGCTACACCAGATGAATTTTCTATTTTCGATGGCTGGTCTGGTGATGCTTCTGGTACTGCTAATGCTATATTAACGAATATTCAATCAGATAAAACTATTACAGCTTCATTTTCTACTAGTACAAAGCTATTTACTGTAACTATTAATAAAACTGGAACTGGAAGCGGCTTACTTTCAAAAGAAACACAAACTGTTAATTGTGGAGATAGTCTTACTATTGCTGCAACACCAGATGATTGTTCAACATTCGATGGCTGGTCTGGCGATGCTTCTGGTACTGGTAATGCAATATTAACAGATATTCAGTCAAATAAGACAATTACTGCTTTATTTAGCATTAAAACATATACTGTAACTATTAATAAAATTAATAATGATAACATATTACTATCAAGTAAAATACAAACTGTTAATTGTGGAGATAGTATAACTGTTGTTGTAGAAGACGACAATTGTTCTAAATATGATGAGTCAAATCTATTAGATATTGATGGAAATGGGACAGTTTTGGCAGCAACAGATGGATTACTATTACTTCGTTATTTGTTTGAATTAAGAGGTGAGTCCTTAATTAATGGTGTTATCGATAAAAATAAATGCGTAAGGTGTAATGCAGCTTCTATTGAATCGCACTTACAATCATTGGTTCTTAAACAAGGGTGCAACACAAAAAAGTTGCACTAATTTCTTAACCCTGAAAGGGCGTAACATACCAGCCCAGGGCAGCGCCCTGGGAAAATATAAAAAAGAATTTTTAGCCCTGTAAGGGCGTTACATAAATGGACTACCTTTTCTTATTGTTATTTTATGTTACGCCCTTTCAGGGTTAAAAATGCACTCAAATCCTTAAATGAAATAAAGTGCAACTTTTTTGTGTTGCACCCGTTTGTAGTTCCGCCTTTAGGCGGTTTTAACAGAATGCAGAAAAATAAACAATTAGCTCAAAAATGCTTGATAAACCGAATTTATTTCTCACCAAATTTTAATCATTGGTTTCAGCTCAAACCGCCTAAAGGCGGAACTACAAACTGGAAATAAATTCTCCAATTTTTTTGTGTTGCACCCCTTAAACAATAGTTATAGTATTATTTAATCGGAATATATTAAGCTATTTAGTTCAACAAAAGTATATGTTAATAAACAACAAATTAATTTTCAAAAGGTTATATTTATGAATTCTTATTTTTTTAAAATTATGTATTTATGCTACTATTGCTTATATATTTTATTAACTCTTAGCTCCCTTTCAAACGCAAGCTCAAATAATCAACCAAATGGTATTATACTTCATAAAAATGGATTAGAACTTGATGGACCTGAATATATAATTAACGAAGAATATGGTACTATAAAAGGTTCAAATTTATTTCACAGTTTTAAAAAATTTCATCTAAATTCTAACGAAGGTGCATTATTTAAATCATCAGAAAGTATTCAAAATATAATTAGTAGAATAACAGGAAAAGATATTCCAATAGATCAAAGAGCTTCATTTATTAATGGCAAAATATTGACTGAAAATCCTGTGAATATATTTTTCCTAAATCCTTTTGGAATATTTATTGGCCCAAATGCAAATTTAAATATTTCTGGATCAATTTATTTTAGCACTGCTGATTATATATCATCAAAAAATAATGAAGAATGTTTTTTTGCATCAGATCATTATTCTTCAGTTTTGTTTTCAGAGTCCCCAGCAAAATTTGGTTTTTTAAAAGATAATAATAGTATGATATCAATAGACAGCGCAAAAATTAAGAATGATAATAATGTTTCTGTAATCGGAGGAAATATAAATATATCAAATACTGATATAAAAGTTCCTGAGGGTCGTATAAATATTGCAAGCATCTTATCTGAAGGTTATGTAAATATCATGAGATCAGAATTTTATGTTTCTAACAAAGCCAAAATGGGAATCTTAGAAATTAAAAATGATTCTAGTCTTGATGTAAGCGGCGATGCTTCTGGTAATATTTTTATTAGAGCTGGCAAATTTATTATAGATAACAGTAAAATTTCAGCTCAAACAAAAAGCGATAAAAATGGAGGTATTATTGATATCAATGTTGATTCTATGGAAATGATAAGTTCAAATATTTCAAGTGAAATATTGACATTTAATAAGAATATCCAGCATTCAAAAGGCGGTGATGTAAAAATTATTGTTTCAAAAAATCTAACTCTAATAGATAATAGTAAAATCAGAACATTAACAACTTCTTTTGATGATGATTATGAATCTGGTTCAGCAGGAAATATTGAAATTTTCGCAAAAAATATTTTGTTAAATGAAAATTCTCAATTAATAACATCATCAATTAACAATGGACAAAACGCTGGTTTTATAAAAATTGCTGCACAAGAAAATTTTTTATTAAACAATAATAGTTTAATTTCTACAAAATCATATAACAATCAGGCAGGTATAATTTCAATTCAAGGAAAAAATATTTCCTTTATAAATGGCTCAGGTATCAATACATCATCATCAGGATATGGTAATGGTGGTGATGTAATTATTAATTCTATTGAGAATATAACATTTGAAGGTTTTTGCATAAATAAGGAATCAAGTACAATTCATACATCATCATATAAAACCGGTAATGCAGGAAATATTACACTTAATGCTCAAAACATTTTTTTTAAAGATGGTGGAGGAATAATAACCAGTACTTATGCTAATGGCAAAGGTGGAGATATTAATATTAATGCAAAAAAAATTATTGATATCTCTGGAAGCAACCCTTATATCATTGATGGAGATAAATCTTCTGGTATATATTCTAATTCTGAAGGAAAACTTGATAATTCTGGAAATGCTGGTGATATAAACATTGAAACAGATATATTAAATATACATAATTTAGGATTAATAAAAGCAGATACAAATAATGCATCTGGTGGTAATATTTCAATAAAAATAAATAAATTGGGATATTTATCAGACAGTAAAATTTCAACAACTGTTAATGATGGATCAGGCAATGGAGGAAATATTAATATTTATTCTGATATAATGGTTATGAATAATAGTAAAATATTGGCAGGTGCTTATAAGGGGGATGGAGGTAAAATTGATATTTTTGCAAATTATTTAATTAAATCTCTTAATAGTGAAATAAATGCTGAATCAGAACAAGGTGTTGATGGTTTAGTTGAAATTGAATCTCCATACATTAGTTCAATTAAAGATTTTACAGTTATGCCAACCGAATTTCTTGATGCAAGACGTTGGTTAAAGTCATCATGTTCTTCCAGATTTAATGAAAAAAACAGTCATATTGTAGTCAGAAATCGTGATGCATTGCCTTCACCATTTGACGATTGGCTTATAAGCCTGCCTGTTTCGTTAAGTAATATTAGTAAAGATAATAATAATCTAATTAAAGCACATAGATATTTTAATAATGGCAATTTTGAACATGCTCTTATATTATGGAATAAAGAGCTTCAAAATATTGACATTGATAGTGATCTCTATTTTGAAACTATGCTCTATATGGCATATTCATATCAATCATTGGGTTTTTTAACGAAAGCCAGAAAAATTTTCTATGAACTTTTTGATATTACAAAAAAAACAAATAACAATAATTATAAGGCACTTTATTTCTCAATGTTAGGTGATCTATCCTTAGCTAAAGGTTCACCATTGATTGCTCAGGAGTATATTAATGAAGGAATGAAAAATGCTCTTCTAACTAATAATTCATTGATAAAGGCATCTGTTTTAAATAATAAGGCCATTGCATTATCAATAAATATTGAATATTCAAAAGCAGAAAAATTATTCAATGACAGCATTGCATTATCAAATAATTTTAATATATTGAAATCAAATATTTTAATTAACTTAATTCGACTTAAGGCAATTCTTGGTGATTATGAGTTTAAAATAATGTTAAAAGACTTTAATAACGCACTAAGCTATACGAATAATTTATCTGATTCCTATCATAAAGCAAGAAATTTGATTTCTCTTGGAATGTTTTCAATATCTATAATAGATCAATATCCAAATGATAAAAAAAAAAAATTATTAAAAAATGCAATCAGTGCTTTGATAAAAGCTCGAAAAATTGCTCATGACATACAAAATTTAAAATTACTTTCATGTATATATGGTAATCTTGGACTTATAAATATTCGTATAGAAAATAATAATAAAGCTTTTTTACTCTTAAATAAAGCTGTCTTTTATTCACAACAAAATAACAATTATGAAGATCATTATTATTGGAAATGGCAATTAGGAAATTTATTTAAAAACAAAGGAAATACTACTGAAGCCAAAAATGCATATATTAATTCAATTGATTTGCTTGATCCAATAAGGCAGGAATTTTTTATGGGCTACAGGCGTAAATATAAAAATCTTTTTCATGATAAAGTGAGACCTGTTTATATTAGTTTGATAGAAGTATTGATTGAAGAAATTCAATCAAATAAAAATAATAATGAATTATTTGAAAAAACTTTATATAAAATTATAACTACGCTGGAACAATTAAAGACAGCTGAACTACAAGACTATTATGAAGATGAGTGCATAACAAAAAAGCTTACTGAAGCAGACAATAAAACTCTTGTAAAATTACCATCTTCTGAATCAGCTATTATCTATCCAATTTTATTAACAAATCAAATCGCGTTAATATTATCTTTTTCTGATAAAAATGTACTTATTACTCATGATATTGATTCAAACAAGTTCACTAAATCAATTAATAGATTATGTATGAATTTTAAAATATGGTCTGGTTATAGAAAAAGATTGAATTACCGCTTTAGATATTATGCAGAACATCTTTATGACTGTATAATAAAACCTATTGAAGAAGAATTAAATTTTCGAAAAATTAGCAATTTAATAATTGTTCCTGATGGTATTATTCGTTTAATTCCTTTTGATGTTTTATTTGATGGTAAAAAATATTTAGTTGAAAAATATGCATTAGGACTTATACCTGCTCTGTCTTTAACTGAGAAAAAAAACATTGGAATTGAAAATGAACCTATATTAATGGGCGGTCTTTCTAAAAAAGCTGATCCTCCTCTGCCAGGTGTGGCAAAAGAAATAGAAAATATTAAAAATATATCAAAGCAAGCTACGATTCTCCTTGATGACGATTTTACTTTAACTAATTTAACTAATGAATTTAAACAAAATTCTTATAATAATATACATTTTGCAACACATGGTATAGTTGGCAACAGCCCTGAAGAGACATATATATCTGCATTCAATGAAAAAATTACTTTAAATCAATTAGAAAAGCTTATTAATATAAATGGCTTATATAATAATAATGTAGATTTGCTTATATTAAGTGCATGTAAAACTGCTGTTGGAAACGAAAGATCAGCATTAGGCTTAGCAAGTATAACACTTAAAGCAGGTGTGAAAAGTACTATTGCCACTTTATGGTCAATTGAAGATGATGTTACATCTAAAATGTTTAAAGTTTTTTATGAGCAGCTTAAAAATAATAAAATTTCAAAAGCAAAAGCTTTGCAAAATACACAGAAAAAATTTATTAGTTTGCACCCGGCATATTGGGCACCATTTATATTAATTGGTAACTGGTTATAATTTTATTTTCTATAATATGTAAAAAAAATCCCACATAAAATTAATTGCTATTAATAATATGATATCCTGTTTGTTATAAATAATTTGGATTCATACTTATTAGCTTTGGAGAACATTATGCTCAAAGATAGCGTAAAAAAATGCCTTGAAACTATTATTGAAAATTGGAAAAATCATCCTGATTTTAAACAACTTGTTAATTTTATTGAAAATGATAAAAAAAATATTTTTAAACAAGTAAAAAAAATTTTTAAAAATAAAAGAAAAAGTGAAAAAACAAAAAATAATGAAGCCAGAATGTTTCTTTATGAATATGCAGTAAAAAAAATACAAATTGATCCTCGAATTGAACAATTCATATTTTCAAATGACAGGGAAACAGTTGAAATTATATTTGAGGATGTCTTTGGCTTTAATAATAACCCGGATAAAAAATATACAATAAATTTTAATTATATTAAACAACTATCTGAATTGATAACAGAATGCTTATTTACTAATTATAACTCCAATGAAGTAATAAACTTTTTGAAATATTTTTTTGATAAACCAGGGGTTAGTCGTGATAGAATTATGCGCTATAAAACAATACTCTGGTTTTCTTATCTTATTATAGATATTATAATTATCGATGATTTAGTATGCGACAAAGGACCAAATTATTTAAAAGAGAAAATCCAAGAACTTATGAATGCGATTGAGGAAGAAATGATTATAAGTCAAAGTGATATAGATAATGCTTGTTATGACGATGGTTTATGGGAAAATTCTTTGTTTGCTTATCTACAAGGTGAAGATAGAAAAAATCTTTTTGAACAATTAAATAAACAATTTAATTTTTTAGAAATACAAGATAATAATAATAGATTGCTTATAGCTGAACAAAGACGATGTATTTATAGAAAAGCCCACAATATTTTTTGTGTTCAATGAAAATAACTAATAATTAGGAATATTAAATTATGGAAAATTCAACAAAAGATTATGATATATTACCACGTTTGTTTACTGATAATCTTAAACAAAAAATGCTTTTAGGGATTTTACCTTCAGAAACAACAGAAAAGTTATTTTACCCCTTACTTAAGGATTTTCAAAATATCTATCCTAAATTATCCAGCGGGTTGCAGAAAGAAATCACTTCAATTCTTTATATTTATCCAGAAATAGCTGAAGATTATCAAATATGTTTAATACCGGAAAATCAAAAAAGTTTTGGTTTTGATTCAATACTTGAATTTTTTCAATCATATTATAAAAAATTTATTAATATTTTAAATGATTATAGTTTTCATTATAAAAGATATTATAAATATGCAACAGTACCTGTTCTTATAACATCTATATTATTATTTATACCATTTTATAATAATGTAATAAGACAATCTGTTCCAATAAGATCAGATTTTGAAAAAAACTATCCTGTTTACACTCAAATAATAGAAAGATTAGTTCCTATTGTAGAAATTAATTCGCTATCTAATCAAGATATATCATTTAAAAAACTAAAAGCATATTATTTATCAGAAACTAATTCCCATGCTTTTTACATAGGTTTTCATATTGCGTTAATTAACCTGTCAATTATGGGAAATAATAATGAAAAAGCACTGGAATATTTTAATAATTCATATAACTCTATAAAAATATTAAATTTGAAATTAAATAATCAATTAAAAACATTCGAGAGTAAATTAAAAAACAGTAAATTAAATAAAACTGATGTTGACGAATTATCAAAAAATATTCATAGTTTTTTGAAAAAAATTGATCTGGGATATGTTTATCAATTTGGAGAGTGGTGTGCAATTGCCTATGCATCTGTTCTTTCTGAAAATTCTCAAGCAATTAAAGAATGTTTTAAGCAAACAGAAAATATCAAAAATATTTTTGATAGAATAAAAGCAACTTTACCTGAGCTTGTAATTAAAAAATTTAATAATATCGAAATAATTGCAACATTATACAATAATGATGAAACTAAATTATACATACTTAAAAAAGAATTCAACAATTTTATCAAAATAATGAATAATAACATAAAAAATTGAATAATATGGAGGCAACATGAAACTATCAAAAGAAATTTATATAGTTATAATTATACTTTTATTACAAATATTTGTAATACAGGCATTTTCTAATGAAGAAGATCATGGTAGTTGGTGGGTAAATAATTTTGGTGCTTTAACAGTTAATGATCATCCTTTAATACCAAATGCACAAAATGTTTTTGATCGTGTATTGGCTGCTGCTGACAAAAGGTATAATACAACTCCAAATCTTGTAATTCTTCGTGAGCTTTCAAGTCCATGGGCTCTTTGCCTTAAAGATGGGACAATAATACTTACACAAAAAGCTTTGGAATTTTGTTATCAAGATGTTGATAAACAAACAGGTGATTCATATATAGCATTTATTATCGGACATGAACTTTCACATCTTGCAAATGATAATTTTTGGCATGTTGAAGCCTTTAAAGCTCTTAAAAAGTATGGAAATGAATTAAAATCAAAAGATATAATTAATATATTAAAAGAAACTGAAGATATTGAAGATTCAAATCATGCAAGAAATATTATAAAGAAAAAGGAATTAAAAGCAGATGCAAATGGTTTAATTTATTTATCTATGGCTGGTTTCGATGCAAGCGCTATTATTAATACAAAACCCAAAAATTTTCTAAAAGAATGGACATTAAACACTCAATCAAATACTTACCTTAACGATCGTACACATATGAGCAATGAACAGCGAATTGAATTTCTTAGAACAAATTTAAAATCAGTTAGAGAAAATATTGTTTTTTTTGATATAGGTGTTCGACTTTATCAGCTTGGAAGATATCTTGATGCTATAGATTTTATTAATGCTTTTAAAGAAAAATATCCTGGCCGGGAAGTTTATAATACATTGGGTTTAATTCATTATAAATTAGCTATAAATTTTTTAGCAAAATGCGATAAAGAACGTGCATTTCAATTCAAATTATCTACATTATTAGATACAAAAACTTTAGCAAAGCCAATTAATAAAAGATCAAAAAATACTTCTGATTGTTATGAAATGACTATATTTAAAGAACATATTCAATATGCAATTCATTATTTTAAATCAGCCTGTGAAAAAGATCCTTATTATTTACCATCTCGTATTAACCATTCCTCTGCACTTATTATTGCCAAGGATTATTCAGGTGCAATGTCAAGTATTGATAAAGCTTTAAATATCCATCCCAAAAATAAAAACTGCTTAAATAATCGTGCTGTTGCAATGTATTTACTTGGTTTACAAATTAAAGTTGATATGTTCAAACAATCATATGATATCTTGATTAATTTAACTAAAGAATATAAAAACTATTCTGATGCATATTATAACCTTGCGCGTATCCTTACCGAAAGAAACAGATTTGCAGCATCACACGATAAATGGAATAATTTTTTAGGATTAGAACATTTTGGTATCTATGCAAATATCGCAAGAAAATCGCTTGGTATGAAAGAAATAGTAGTAAAAAAGAAAGACGCTTCAAAAACAAATTTGTTTGGTAAGTCCCCTGTAAATCTTGGATTATTAAATAAAAAAACTAAAAAGCAATTAGCAAGTCTAAAAAAAATTTCCTTTGAATTAGGTAATGTAAGTGGTGCTTTCTATCTGGGAAATCAAATTAAAGTGTTAGTTCTTGAAAATACAATTGAACTTGTTGATAATGTTATAAAAAATAAAATTTCATTACAGAAAGCAAAAGAGTATTTTGGTAGTCCATTAGAAGTTATTAACACATATTCAGATACAAATGAAAAATCTTTGATATATAATAATATGGTATTTGATATAAAAAATGATTTGATTGAGCGTGTTGTTTACTTTGTTAATGACAATTATAATGAGAGTGCATTTTAGTAATATGTTTTTTATAGGCATTAGATTTGCTTAGAATAGCATATTTATGAGAATATGCGAAAAACTAAATAAAAAATTGTTATCCTCTCCATATTTCAGGGTAGAATTAACAATTCTATATTATATGGAGAGGATACAAAAATTTTCATTTAATTAATGTAGTTCTTGACTTCCCATCTTCCCACCTAAATTATGAAAGTCATTGGCAAATGCACACATTGTCCACATGACTTTAACAGGATTCCATCCAGCTTTGAATTCAAGACGCTCCCATTCAATGGAACGTGCTGTTAATATATCATTGATGTTGATAGGAAGTTTCATTATGTTTATTTATTAGGTAAAAGCTATATACTTTTATCATATTTTTTTGTTGAATCTTATAGAATATTTGACTGATTATAGTTATAAATAATAATGGAAATAACAAAGGTGTAAGTATATTGAAAATTATAAAAATTATCAACATATTTTTGATTCTAATGGATTTTGTTATGAGGAAGTAATTCTAAGAAGACATAATTTTTTTTACTATAGTCCCAAATATTTAAATATGGGCGTAAGTTATCTTTTCACAATCTGTATTATGTTTTGACGCCCAAATCTAAAGATTTGGGACTTCAAGCTACGAATTTATGTCGTCCTAAAATATGACTACATCACCACAAAATCCGATAGAACGATACATATTTATTGCATCCAAATTGTATGAAAAAGACTGTAAAAGGATTATTTAGTCATTTTCAAAATATTGGAGATCAAATGTGATTGTCTCGTAAAAAGTCAATTTTACAAAAATCGGTATTAATAATTTCAGATTGTTACACAGATAAAAATCTCATTTTTTGACTTTTTACGAGACCATCAAATGTAT
>Ga0272440_1004110_pt1 | contig 10560 bp, 5 predicted proteins | sample SSMMMBAug17_FD_192440 | JGI IMG/M metagenome (GOLD analysis project Ga0272440, IMG submission 192440) | Marine sediment archaeal communities from Little Sippewissett salt marsh, Falmouth, MA, United States - SSM-MMB-Aug17 | ecosystem: Environmental > Aquatic > Marine > Wetlands > Sediment ... | reverse complement strand
AAAACACATATGGCCATAAGAATTGGAAAATTCCTTCTGTAAAAGATTTTCAGGGGCTTGACTTTCAAAAGGTAAATATTCAACCCGGTGAATGGTATTGGACATCAACTGTTGTGGACATCACTCGAGATAAAGTCAAGATTGTGCAGTTTAATGCGGAAAATGGTCAGACAAGACTTATTGAAGATGTTGCCAATAAGGCTTATGATTATAATTTTATTTTATTCATTCCTGAGAATTAACTATAAAGACAAAAAAAGTACAGACCTTTGAGTTAAAACCGCTTTCTTAATTTTCATGCTTGGGGGTGGCCAAATGGGTCATGATAGTTTATTATAAAATAAGGTGTCTGCATAATAATTGCCACTTTCCGGGTTCAGGTAATCTGTAATAGTGCGATTAATGAGAATCAGAGCATTCGATCTCGACCATCGATACCGGTTTTTGCTTCCCCCATCCATTGGATACGCCCACATTCCACACCCTTTTTTTACTTTTTGACTGATTTAAAAATAATTTTGTACAAATTTTCATGGATTTTTGATCATGGTAAGAATAACTACAAATCTTATATTCATCATGTTGCTGTATAATTTCATTTGAGTGTAACCAAAATAGCCGGTGAATAAAATACGCTTCCCATAAAGTCGGATTTAATTTTTCTTAGCCCTGAAAGGGCGTTACATGTTTTATTTGATCTGACTGACTTTTTATGTAGCGCCCTTTCAGGGCTTAAAACAAGGCTATCATTTACCCAGGGCGTTGCCCTGGGCTGGTATGTTGCCGCCCTTTCAGGGCTAAGAAAAATAAAGTCATTTTGGGAATGCAACTGGCAATTTGGGTTACACTCATTTCATTTTGAGAAATTCGGATATAGCCCAAATAATTAGGGCAAAAAAATAAAGCAATAAAAAAAATAGGTTCAAAAAATATTGGGGTGAAAAATTAAAACTTGTTATCTCGACGCATATGTGTATAAAAAGAATATTATTATGTTACGAGTTTTTATATATGAATGATTCATATGAAACAATCAACTCCACTAAATAAAAAACTTAACTAAGGAAAACTCAAAAAATAAGTTCCCCATTTCAAAATGCTTGACTGAATAAATTAACCGCTAAGCATATGTGTACCAAAATGTTCATTCTATTTTTCGAACCATGATTACACTGAATAAGATGAAAAAAACTCTTTAAATAAATTCATCTTTTTCATCTTTTTCAGTGGAAACTCGCAACATAATATAAACTCGCAACATAATCAGTGTAATCATGGTTCAAAAACTAAATGAACAATTATTACTAAATTACTAAAGTGGGCTCTGCCCACAACCCAAATTAAAAATAATGAGTTTCAATTTTATAACTGTTAAGAACTTGTTATTACAACGAATTTTAATGACGCCTTAAAAACTTCTTCGTTTTTTCAAACAAGATAATCTGTAAGGCACTAAATGAACAATTATTAAATGAGGAACTTATTTTTTGATTATTTCTAAGGAAAACTCAAAAAATAAGCTCCTAATTAAAAAAGAAAGATAGTATAAAAATTTAACAGTATTTGAGTCAAAATACAAAATGGAGAACACCATGCAAAAAAACAAACAAGCCGAGCTCTCTGAAACCAAACCTAAAAAAATCTGGAACAGCGCAACGTTCCAATTATTTCTTGGGCTATTTGTTTTATCAACCACGCCACTCTGCATTCTCATTTGTACCATTTCATTTATGCATAAAGGTGAAATTTTGTTTATGCAATGGGGTGTTTCTTTTGCTATTATTGCATCCTGTTTGTTGAGTGCTTTCGTATCATATATCATTACCAGCAGAGTATGGAATAACCTGCACGAAATGAATCATTGGATACACGAAGTTTCCTCAGGAAAGCTTGAAGTCAAACATTTACATGGCAGTAATGATGTCATTAATGGGATTATTTTTTCATTTCAGATGCTGGTACAGCGGTTAGTTTATATTCGTGATGTTTGTCGATCAATCCTACAGGGAGATTACTCAAAATCTTTTTCCGAACGATATCTGGATAACAGCATTGAAGCTGCAGTTGAGGGCTTACGACAAAAAATAAAAGAGTCCGGGTTGGTTGCTGAACGTCAACTAAATTATTTGAACAATGTTCCCATGCCAATCATTATCATGGATAAAAAGCTGAGCATTGAATATGTTAATCTGGCAGCCGAAAAAATGTTTCAATCGCCAGTATCGAATTGTCTTGGGGTGCATTGTAAAGACCTGCTAAATGCAACGCAATGTCAAACTGGAGATTGCCAGGCTCATCGCGCAATGCTGAGTGATATAACATTGACAGCAGTCACCACCTTTCAGTTAAAAGATGGTAATCAGCCGGTACGATACACCAATGTTCCCATTCATGATACCCATAACAATGTTGTGGGGGTGATGAAATTCATCCGCGATATTTCCAATGAAATGAAACTGGTCAGAATGGCTGAAAAAATTTCCAGTGGCGACTACTCAGTCAAGATTGAGGAAGACCAACATGATAATCGACTCAGCTCAGCATTGAATGCCATGACACAAAGATTACTTGAGATCACTGAGGAAAATTATCGTCAAAACTGGATTAAAACCGGTCAAACAGAGCTAAATATAAGGCTTCGTGGTGAACAAGACATTCAAAGTCTTACAGAAAATATCATCTTCTTTTTATGTGAATACATCCAGTCACCGGTTGGTACCTTCTATATTGAAAAAGATAGAAAGCTGAGGCTCGTGGCCAGCTATGCCTTTACTCACCGAAAATCATTGAATAATGAATTTGATATGGGCGAAGGATTGATTGGTCAATCTGCTTTAGAGAAAAAACTGATTATATTCAATGAATTACCAGATTCATACATCTATATGGAATCCGGCACAGGTAAAGAAAAACCAGGCGCTATCGCCATTGTGCCATTATTGTTTCAGGAAAAAGTTCTGGGTGTCATGGAACTGGCGGCGATTCAGTCATTTACCCAAATGCAAATCGATTTTTTAACCATTGTATCAGACACCATTGCCATTGCAATTAATACATCCAATGCCCGCACCCGAATGTCTACACTGTTGGCCCATTCACAAAATCAATCGGAGGAACTAAAAGTACAGCAGGAAGAGCTGCGCCAGGCGTATGAAGATCTGGAAAACCAAACCAAACGATTGCAAAATTCAGAGGCCAGTCTTCAACAGCAACACGAAGAATTAACCCAGAGCAATAAGGCTCTTGAACAGCAAACCCATTTGCTTGAAGATCAAAAAGAAGCCATTCGCAAAAAAAATGAAACTCTTGAAAAACAACAAGCTGTCATTAAGGAAAAAGCCAAAGCTTTAGAAACTGCCAACAAATACAAGTCAGAATTTTTAGCCAATATGTCCCATGAGCTTCGTACACCATTGAACAGTGTCTTATTGTTATCTGGCATAATTGCTGAAAATAAAGAAGAGAATCTTACAGACAAACAACTTGAATTTGCCAATACCATAAATATGTGCGGCACCGACCTTTTAAATTTAATCAATGAGGTCTTAGATTTGAGTAAAGTGGAAGCTGGTAAAATGGATTTATATCCGGATTATTTTTATATTCAGGATCTGGTTTCAACGCTCCAAAAAACATTTCAGCCGATTTCCGACCAAAACAACCTGCCATTTGAAATTAAAATTTCAAATGATCTCGCTGACCAATTATTTACCGATCAACAACGACTGGAACAGATTATAAAAAATCTCTTGTCCAATGCTTTTAAATTCACAAAGGAAGGCAAGGTCTCCCTGGTTCTCAGGCACTTGAAGCCCGGAGAACTCGCTAATCAAATCAGCAAATTAAAAACAGATCAACTGATTATGTTTGAGGTTAAAGATACAGGCATAGGTATTTCACCCGAAAAGCATGCCCTTATTTTTGAGGCCTTTCAACAAAGTGATGGCACCACCAAACGCAAATATGGCGGTACCGGTTTAGGGCTATCTATTGTGAAAAAAATGGTGCAATTGCTGGAAGGAGAAATATTTCTGGAAAGTGATATTGGTAAAGGCGCAATTTTTCGCGTTGTGTTGCCAGTTTCAATATCAACAGATTCACCACATGTGGTAATACCAACGATTGCAGTGGAAGAATCTGAATCATCGACAAGAATAAAAAAAGTTAGACCAAAACCAGACCAGACGACATCTATCAATGACACTATTCCAGCGCAAACAGAAGATGACACAATTGTCTTGATTGTCACAGACAGTACAAACATTGCCAAACACTTGGAAACCATTGTGAAAAAACAATCCTTTCATTACAAAACAATTCAGTCATCGAAACAGGCATATCGCAGTTGTCAAGAAACGATTCCCAAAGGGATTATCCTGGATTTGGGACTGCCAAATTGGTCATGCTGGCTGCTATATATCCAACTGCAACAAGACAAAAAGTTGGCCAAAATTCCCCTTCACTGGATCTCTGGTCTGTGTATGCAATCTCGTGAAAACCAGGAACGAATGTTTTTTCTTAAAAACGATGCTCAGGAAACATCGTTTCAGACAGTCATGGAATCCATGAGTGCCTTAGATGAGAAAAAAATCAAGAATGCTGTAATTATATGTGATTCAAAAAATTCCATACGCTCTATGCTGGAATCCGAGTTTCACATGAACTGTATCCATTATGATAATTTGAAAGCAGCATCAGATCATATTAAAAATAATCCCACTGATGCAATAATACTTGATACATCTTGTATTGGCATAAAAAATATTGACTCTATTGAACAATTATCCAAGAATGCAAAAGAAAAACGAATACCAACCTTGTTTTTTACCGATGCCGATATTTGGGAGCAAGAGTGGATTTTTCCGGTTATTGATGAAGCGGGTGCAGTTCAAAAGCACTCCTTTAATATTATGGAGCGGATCACCGATGAAACCTTGTTATTCTTTCATCGGTTAAAAAAGGGGGATTCCAGCAACTCAGTTACTCGCCAGATACATCACGATAAAGATTTTATATTAAAAGGAAAAAAATTCCTTCTGGTTGATGACGACATGCGTAATGTTTTTGCAATCAGCAGTGTGCTGGAGGCACGTGGATCTATTGTTATAGTTGGCCGAAATGGCAACGAAGGTATGAAGGCCCTGGCAGAGCATCAAGATATTGATTTGGTATTGATGGACATCATGATGCCAGAAATGGATGGTTATGAGGCGATCAGGCGCATCCGAAAAGACCCCGCGTACAAAAAACTTCCGGTCATTGCCCTGACAGCCAAGGCCATGAAAAAGGATCGCGATAAATGTATCCAGGCCGGTGCAGATGATTACATGTCCAAACCGGTTTACCCGGATAAGTTGATATCAATGCTCCGATTGTGGCTGAATCGATGAGGGACTAAGCAGTGGACACAGAAAATGAAAACATTGAAATAAATCTTCTGCTAGAAGGCATCTTTCAAAAATATGGATATGATTTCCGCGATTACTCTCGCGCATCAATCAAACGTCGTGTCCAGCATACATTATCGATGTTTGGATTCAAAAATGTTATGGAAATGCTGTACCAGGTCTTGCATGATGAAAAATTTTTCAATACCCTTCTTATGAATTTTTCAATCAACGTAACTGAAATGTTTCGCGATCCGACCTTTTATCAGGCGCTCAATAAAATGATCATTTCAGATTTATCCAAACGTTCGTTTATCCGCATCTGGCATGCTGGATGCGCAACCGGTGAGGAAGCGTATTCTATGGCCATTGTTCTCAAGGAAGCCGGACTCTATGAACGAACCAGAATTTATGCCACAGACTTTAACGAAGAAGTCATTCGAAAAGCCAGAGAAGGTATTTATCCCATTGATCATATTATTAAATATGGTAATAACTATGCAAAATCCACTGGGAAAAAAAATTTTTCAAAGTATTATACCGCTCGCTACGATTATGCCATTATGGATCGTTCACTTCGTAAAAATATCATATTTTCTGACTACAATTTGGTGACTGACCATGTCTTTTGTGAAATGGATTTAATTGTTTGTCGTAATGTTTTGATTTATTTTAATAAAAAGCTGCAAAATAGAGTGATCAGTTTGTTTATCGACAGCCTGGGACCCAAGGGATATTTATGCCTTGGGCTTCAAGAAAGTATTAAATTCAGTGATCATGCTGATCATTTTATTGAAGTTGCGCGGAAGGAAAAAATCTATCAAAAAAAAGATTAATGGCATCAGTAAAGCAAATCAATAATTGCATTGATATCCCTTTTCAATTCAAATTGGCCATCCAGGCTGCGTAACTTTTCTCTCAATTGATCTGGGTTGAGTTTACGTGCCACAGCCATCGAAAAATCCAATAAAACAGGTTGAAGCATATCAAACAAGGCATTAACAGTTTGCTCCTGCGATTTACGAATTGATTTACCATTTCGCTGAATATTACCATGCGTGGAAAAAATCGATTGATTGTTATACCCAATTATCAAGAGATATTCATAAATACAAGTCATCTGTGGATTTGATGCCTTTGAGGTCTGATCTGTCTTGCATTGCTTGCGGCTGATATGACCATCAACAACAAAACATTGGGCAATATGGGAAGCGATTTTTTTATCCAGAAGGGTTGATTGAATCATCTGGTTTAATCGATTCATTAAATACACAGGCTCTGGTGAAATATCAAAAGGAAGATCTCTTTTATGAATTGCATATCGTGCTGTAGCCTGACATGTGTGCTCATCAAAACGTTCCCATTCAAGGAAGGCATTTTTCATGAAAAGTCCAATTTTTTCATCCAAAACGGCTTCATGATAGGATAAGTCATTGTAAAGATAGGCATTTCTCAAAAAGGTCCGAAGCTTTACAGAAAGCGCCTCTTTTGCCAATCGTTCGGCCCTGATTTTGGCAGAATAGGGCCATAAATTTTGGGACAGGCTTTGATCGCATTTGCCAGTGCTTTCACCAACAAGACGTTGTTCTTTTGATCGGGTGTATGTATAGACTTGAAAACGACAACCTGGAATGCTTTTGCCCATAGTTACAGATGACAAACTGTCCAGTTGAAAGGCAAGCTGTGTCAGAGCCAAAGCATCGGCACGAATGCGATACTTGCCAGGGTTGATTTCCATGGAATCCATTGCAATCAAAAATTGAATATCTTTTGGAATGGACTCTAAAATTTTTAAATCACGAATGATAAACTGGTCATCGTAATTATCAATGGGAATCACTGTCTTTGCGATATTTTTTGGGTCAAGCACTGCTTGCCATTGACTATTCATTGCTTCAATGACATCTTTGGATGTATTGTCTGATTTTGCCAAAATCAAGCGTTTTCTGTCAATTGGCAATAATAGTTTGTTGATCAGGCAATACATATTCTTGACAACATAGCTGGATGCCTGTTCCAGGTTTCGAAAAGGTTTTTTCATGTGACCGGTTCGGGTAGGGATTGGATACATATCAGATTTTTTTCGAGTTAATTCAGGATTCAAAGCCAGATGACACATTTCTGTAAAGGTTTGGTTTTGATCAGAAATTTTCAACACAATGCGGACGCAGCTTGACGATGTTTTACAATTTTGGATATCCAGTACCAAGAGAATATCATTATTTAAAGCTGTGTATCGAGACTCACATTCTGTTGATGACATTTGTGTGGAATCTAACAAGATTGTGGGGATATTGACCACAAAATGTTCTTTTTGCATGGATTGGCTCAAATCATGGATGATCATTCGATGTAAATCTGATATTTTCGTCTGATCAATATCCGCAGATGTTAAATAAACTTTGGGTCTCAACGTTTCTGAGGGGTTAAATCGGTTGAAAAGCCGCACACAAAGGGTTTCAATCATTGATGAGTAGTTCAGGCCTTTTATGGATTGCCCGACTAATGGTGCATCAATTACTTTATTATCATGTTGAGCACAGTGGATTTGAGTGAATATAAGGACAATTAGTGTTAAGATGCGTCCGATGTATTTCTTTTTGGCAGCATATAAAAAAGAATGAAAATAGTTTTTAGTTGCATGGTTCGTGATCAAAAAATGTTCCTCCCTTGGTTTTCATCAAGTATTTTTACTCAGTAAAGCAACAGTCGCCTCATTGGCATCAGCCATTTCTTTGGCATCATCCATTAGATTGATTGCTTCCCAGTTGGTTTGAATATCCTCAGGCTTAGGTGCTTCCATTCCTTTGTTCAAGGCAATGCTTGGCCCGGTATAGAATGCGGCACGATTGAAATAGCCCATGCCAGCATTAAATATGGCACCACTTTCCGCACATTTTTCACTCAACAGATATAAAACGATTGGAGATACAAATTCGGGTTTCATTTTATCGAACAGTTCTTTGGGTGTAATATCTTCTGTCAACCGGCTGGCAGCAAGAGGTGCGACTGTGTTGACTTTGATATTGTATCTGGCGCCTTCTATTTTCAAGGTGTTCATCAGGCCAACCAGTGCCATCTTAGCAGCAGAATAATTGGCCTGGCCAAAATTGCCATATAACCCCGCCGCAGAGGTTGTCATGATGATCCGACCATAGCCTTGCTCTTTCATGATGGCAAATGCAGGTTGAGTAACATGAAATGCACCATCAAGATGAACATTAATTACCGCTTTCCAGTTTTCTGATGTCATTTTGACAAAACTCTTATCTCGAAGAATCCCGGCATTGTTGATAACAATATCTAAACGACCAAATGTTTCTATGGCCGATTTCACAATATTTTTGCCCCCTTCAACAGTTGCGACATTATCGTAATTGGCTATAGCTGTTCCACCTAACTTTTTGATTTCATCGACAACACGATCTGCCTGACTCGTTGAATTTCCTGTGCCATCTCGTGCCCCTCCCAAATCATTAACCAAAACCTTTGCTCCACGTCTGGCCAGGTCCAACGCATACACGCGCCCCAATCCACCGCCAGCACCGGTGATAATGGCGACCTGGTTATCAAATTGAACACTTTTTGGCGTTTCAGACTGTTTTATAATTTTGTCAGGATTCTCAAAAGCCATAAAAGCATCTCCCACCTGCTCGTTCAACTGAAAAAACTCTTTTGCCTGAGACATGTTATCAATTGCGGATTTATTGGCGATTAAGTCTTCAACTGTTGGAAATTCTGATGTGCCTTTTATTACAACCCCAGGCCCGGTTTTCATGGCGACACGATTGAAATATCCAGCAGCAGCATTATAAATGCCGCCAGTCATTGGGCAAGACTCTGAGCAAAGATATAGAACAATGGGTGCAACAAAATCAGGTTTAGTCTTCTCAAAAAAATCTGGAGGAAAGACATCTTCTGTCAGGCGAGAGGCTGCCAGTGGTGCCACTGTATTGATTTTGATATTATATTTCAATCCTTCAATTTTTAGGGTATTCATTAAGCCCACAAGGCCTGCTTTTGCTGATGAATAATTGGTTTGTCCAAAATTGCCATACAGGCCAGCAGCTGATGTGGTCATGATAATTCGACCATATCCTTGTTCTTTCATCAATTTAAAAGCTGGGCGGGTCACATTGTATGCGCCATTGAGGTGAACATCCACAACAGATTGCCAATTTTCAGGGAGCATTTTTACAAAACTCTTGTCACTTAGAATGCCCGCATTGTTGATCAAAATATCAACGCGTCCAAAGGCCTTTTTTGCTGTTTGAACAATATGTTCTCCGCCATCCACTGTGGCGACATTATCATAATTGGCAATCGCATCGCCGCCCAGAGCTTTGATTTCATCAACCACCACATCTGCAGGTGATGCCGACCCTGTACTTGATCCATCTCGCGAGCCACCAAAATCATTGACAACCACTTTGGCACCGCGTTTGGCAAATTCCAGGGCATAGGTTCGGCCCAAGCCCCCCCCAGCACCGGTAATAATGACCACGCGGTTATCAAAGCGGATCATGTCTTTGGAATTTTGGTTATTGTTATTGCTTGTGTCCATTTTAACTTCTCCCTAATTTGGAAATCAGATTTTTTTTTCTTTGATGATTAGTTTTTCTTCTTCCAATTTAACATTGACATTTCCTTGTTCCAGTAACTTTTGATACTCGTCTTTAATTGGCATAAAAGTATAGTTCTGATAAACTCCCCAGGCAATATTTTCAGTGTTATTTGAAAAGTAATGCTGAATATGACAACCTGGATGAAAAAACAGTTTTTCATTTAGGACCTTAACCAGGAAAACTTTGTCTGTATTCCTGTTCCGCATCAAGTAATAATGTCCTTTTTTGGTACTGTTTTTGATAGAGACAATCGCGCCACGAAAAAAAGACTGGATTTGTTCTCTAACTAAGAGGCCAAGGATACCTAACATTATACTACCATTCACAAAACTAAAATCCATAAATTCTCCTTTTAAAAGAAACAACTTAAGGGCGTATCCAATTGATGGGGGACAAAGCAGTTCTTGTATATTTTTTTGAGCATTCCTAAGAAATTACGCTCTCTTCAATTACAATATTAATATTTGGGCATAAAGCATGGATTAATTCATTGAACTTTTCAACTGTTGGGACTGATTTACCTTGTTCATATCGTGCGTATGTACTCC
>Ga0272440_1004109_pt1 | contig 10560 bp, 9 predicted proteins | sample SSMMMBAug17_FD_192440 | JGI IMG/M metagenome (GOLD analysis project Ga0272440, IMG submission 192440) | Marine sediment archaeal communities from Little Sippewissett salt marsh, Falmouth, MA, United States - SSM-MMB-Aug17 | ecosystem: Environmental > Aquatic > Marine > Wetlands > Sediment ... | reverse complement strand
AAATATAATAAACACATGCATGAAAAAACAAAGAACATATGAATCTGATATTAAAGATAATGAATCACATATTAAACGTAGTAAAGAAAAAACAACATCTATTAAATCAAATAAGGAATATCAGGCGTTATTAAAAGAAATTGAAGATACTGAAAAGAAAAATGCAGAATTAGAAGAAGAAGTGATAAAGTGCATGTATGAACAGGAATCAACAAATGGAACCTTAAAGGAGGAAAAAAGTAAGCTGTCGAGCATGCAAAAACAACTTAATAAAGAAAAAAAAATATATGAAATTCAAAGAAAAGATATTGAAAAACGTTTTGAAATATTAAAAAAAGAAAGAGATGGCCTTGCAATTAATTTTCCAAAAAAAATAATAGAAAGATATGATTTTTTAAGAAAAGTCGGAAAAGGTGTGGCAATTGGTTTTGTAGAAAAAGGTACATGCAGTGGCTGTCATACAAATATACCAGCTCAGTTTGTCATAGAACTCCGAAAGACACAAGAAATTAGATATTGCTTGACATGTCAACGATTTTTAGTATGGAAAGGCGAAAAAAAAGAAGATAGTTAATTATTAACTTGGTAAATAGATATACATAATCTATAGCAAAACATAGAAAAAAATAAATAATCATTTAATAATTTTAAATTATTACATTTGTAACAACAGGTCAAAGTAGATCAGATGATCGCCAGGCTTTTTAATCCTGGAGGAAAGTCCGAACACCACAGGGCAGGGTGCTCCATAACGTGGAGTCACGGTGACGTGAAGGAAAGTGCAGCAGAAAGTAAACCGCCAAGATTGAATTCTTTGTTGAATTCAAAAAGGTAAGGGTGAAACGGTGAGGTAAGAGCTCACCAGTTCTCCGGGTGACCGGAGGAGCTTGGTAAACCCCACCCGGTGCAAGACCAAATAGGAAAACTTTTTAGAATGGCCCGTTTAAGTTTTCGGGTAGGTCGCAAGAGATATTGAGTAATTAATATCCTTAGATGAATGATCATCGCTGGCTTTTTATAAGCTGGAACAGAATTCGGCTTATGGTTTACTTTGACCTTTTTCATTAAAGGTACTCATTAATGTTAGTTATTGAAGATTTAGGTGTTGAAGTTGGGGGAAAACAAATACTGAACCATATTAATATGGAAATTCCCTCAGGGGAAACTCATATTTTGTTTGGTCCTAATGGTTCTGGAAAAACAAGTTTGATGATGACAATCATGGGGTTTTCTGGTTATAATATTACACGAGGTAAAATTATATATAACAATAACGATATTACCAACTTACCAGTTCATGAAAGAGCTCGTTTAGGTATAGGGGTTGCATTCCAAAGACCACCAACAATTAATGGTTTAAAAACACGCACTCTTGTGGAAATGTGCCATCGAGAATTAAAAATAGATATTGATCAGGCTGCTAAAACCTTGCATGCAACAGAATTCTTAGCTCGTGATGTAAACGATCGCCTTTCTGGAGGTGAAATTAAACGCTCCGAATTACTTCAGTTGATGGCTCAACAACCAGACCTGCTCCTTTTGGACGAACCTGAATCTGGTGTAGATCTCGAAAGCATGGCAATAGTGGGTGAAGCAATCAATATGCTCCTGAACCGGGGAATAAAAAAAATGCCATGTATTCATAAAAAACATAAGGATATTGTTAGAGAAAACAAAAAATCCGCATTGGTCATAACTCATACAGGGCATATCCTTAATTATATAACAGCTGATAAGGGGCAGGTTTTGTTTGATGGAGTTATGTGCTGTCGTAGAAATGCACGTGAAATTTTAAAATGGATTGACGAATATGGCTACAGGGAGTGTGTTGAATGCATGAATTACTAAATCAAAAAGCAAAACAAGCTAAAGACAAAAAAGCTGTTTTAGGTGGTGACCTTAATCTTGATCAATATAAAACAAATGCAATTGACCATAAATATCTTGATCAGCTTTCACAGGTTGATGAAAAAGATTCAAAACGTTTTTTGGAAATAGGTGTGGACACTCAAAATGATTCACCAGCCTCATTTATCCAAAAAGATCAGTCAGTGGTTCATTGTCACTCCCATCAAGAGGGAATAGACATGATGAAATATTCCCAGGCACTAACTGAAATAGATGACATAAAACAATACGCCTGGAAGGGCGTTGCTGTTGATACAGATAAGTATACTGCGCAGGCTGCCTTGAATAACCATGATGGTTATTATATTCGTGCGCGTGAAGGTGTTAAAACAAAAAAGCCCATTCAATCTTGCTTATATATTTCAACAGATGGTTTTTCACAGAATGTTCATAATCTTGTTGTTGCTGAAGAAGGCTCTGACTTAAAAATTTTGACAGGATGCTCAACAGCTCCACATTTGAATACCGGGCTTCATATAGGAGTTTCTGAATTTTATGTCAAAAAAAATGCAACCCTTTCTTTTACCATGATACATGATTGGGGAAAAAATATAGATGTTCGGCCAAGGACAACTGTTTTTGTTGAAGAAGGTGGTGTTTTTATTTCTAATTATATTTGTCTTCGTCCGGCAGGCACCTTACAAATGTACCCAACAACAGTATTAAATGGTCCAAATGCTGTTGCGCGCTTAAATAGTGTAATGGTAGCTACTGAAGGTAGCCATATTGATATGGGAGGACGAGTAATATTGAATGCCCCTGAGTCTCGTGCAGAAATTATTTCACGAGCTATTACATCTGGTGGGACAATTATTGCACGTGGAAGTCTTATAGGAAAAGCACCCAAAATAAGGGCTCACTTAGAGTGTAAAGGCTTAATTTTAGGTGAAGGCCTTATGCATGCTATCCCTGAGATAGAAGGATATATTCCTGGTGTAGAAATGTCTCATGAAGCTGCTGTGGGAAAAATTGATCCAGAAGAAATTGAATATTTAATGGCTAGAGGTTTAGATGAAGAAACTGCGATATCTACCATTGTCCGTGGTTTTTTGAATATTGATATCGAAGGATTACCAGTTTCACTTAAAAAAAGGATTGATACGCTGATACAAGAAACTGAAAAAGATATGTTTTAAAATTTAAAGGATTTCTAAATGCAAAGGCTTTGGCAAAAATTACAAGAAAATATGGAATATCAGTTATCTTTTTATGAACAGTTAAAAAGTGAGGTATTTGAAATAGTTGAAAAGTTATATGATTTTCAACCCAAAGAAACCAAATTATCGAAAAATGCCATTGATAGCCTTTCTTTTGCAGAAAAAGCAAATTTATTCTCACATGAATACCTAGTAACTTTTGTTCATATACGACATTTTTCCGATAAGCATGATATTTTCACAAAAAAACTTTATTCCAGGTTGATTTCCACATCACATTTACTTGAGGATTTTCTGGACTTCCATGGTGCTAAGTCAAATAAAGAATGGTATTATTATAGAGAATTAGCAGCAACAGTTAGACATTTAAGTCTTGCAGGATGCTCTCAGAAACATATTTCCAATCGACTTACTCAGTATGTTGTTGAGAAACCAGAAGCATTTGAAAAAGACGGCATTTCGAATCATAAATTTATTACTCAAACCCTTGTTAATCTTTCTGAAGCAGTTTTAAATGAAGCTGGTAGACTGGGGATGAAAGTTCCAGAAAAAATAGACTGGGAATATTTTCCTAGACTAAGTGCATCAAATCAATTGCAATTTGACATTGATGAAAATTTTGAAGGCTTAGATAAAAATGAGCTTCGAAAAAATTATGTTAAAATAGCCAATGAATATTTAAATATTGTCAAAGAATTTGAACAACACTCTTTTTCTGAACCCTATACTATGAAAAAATTAAAAGAAACTGTTCCTGAAATAATTAATGAAGTTGAAATTCGTCGTTACGAAATGGTTGTTCATAACCTCCAATCTTATTTTGATTCTTATGTGGTTTATGGGAGGAGTTCTTCTTATGACATGAAATTAAAAAAATTAAGAGCAGCTATTTCTATTCCACTGCATTTATTAAAAATGATGGGCCGAATGCTTCACTTCTATGAGCGTCATATAATTGATGCTGGCAATAAAGATATTTACAAGCAAGTAAAATCAAAACTTGGTAGTCTTGTAAATTCTGAAGAACTTTTGGATAGAACTTTTAATTATGGTTTATATTATGTTTGTAAATTCCTTATATCGGGTAAAGAATGGGCCATTGAAATACTAAATGAAAATATTAATCAGGGAACTGTAACAGTTCCAGTCCCACAGCCCAAAGGGTTTCACATGAGGCCCAGTTTACTTGTTGCAAAAATTGTTGAACATTATGGAGGAAAGGTATCCCTTTGCGTTGGTAATGGTAAGTTTAATGCTGGAAGCGTGTTAGACATTCAATGGGCTGGAGGAAAAATTCATAAAGAAAATATTAAGGAAGTCTCCTTTACAGGAGATGCTCGCGCTCTCCAAGATATTGAACGTCTTGCAAAGGTTAATTATTGCGAAGACACTTTTGGAGCTACAGAAATACCTTTTCCCAAAGAAATAAGTTATTTAAGAAAATAAGGTGATTTCCGAAAATAAATTTACTCATATCCTATATTCAGGGATTATTTTTTTACAAAAACCACCTACGTTATTAATAAAAATGAATAGTTCTAAAAATATTGCTATCATAGTTGCTGCTGGTAAAGGAGAAAGGATGCAAAGTCATTTACCAAAGCAGTTTCTTAAACTCAAAAATCGACCTATATTGTGGTATACGTTAATTCCCTTTTTAAAGTGTCAGGATATTTCACAAATTATTTTAGCAATACCCGAACCATATAAAAAAAATTGCCAAAATGACATTATTCAACCTATTTTAGAAAAATTTAATTTTATAAATAGTAATCCTCCTAAAATTCTTTGTATTAATGGTGGAAAACGACGCCAGGATTCTGTTTATTCAGGCTTAATGGCTATTGAATCGGCATCTATTGTAGTTATTCATGATGGTGTTAGACCATTTATTACAGAAAAGCAAATATCATCAATAGTTAATCAGACAAAAAAGAAAAAAGCAGTTCTTTTTGCTATTCCACCCAAAGACACAATTAAAAAGGTTAACTCAAAAAAAATAATTGTAGATACTATAGAGCGTGCTCATACCCAAATGGCACAAACACCTCAGGCATTTTCATATGATTTAATAAAACGAGCTCATTCTTATGGAAAAAAAAATCGTTTAGATGTAACAGATGACTCAATGCTTGTAGAACAATTGGGTGAGAAAGTTTATACTGAACCCGGTCACTCTTTCAATATAAAAATTACAACTCCTGAAGACTTAATTATGGCAAAAGGGATTTTAGAAGCATGGCCAATTGAAGAAAGTTTACTTTCATGAGGCGCTTTTTTTTACATGAAAATGCTATTAAAAAAGATCAAGTTACTGTTTGTGGTCCAGATGCTCATCATATCAAAAATGTCTTACGCTTAGAAAAAGGTTATATTATCGAGCTTATTGATACTTATGGTCAATCATATAAAGCAAAAATTACAAATCTATCTAATGACAAAATACAAACAGAAATCATTGAAACAATTGACAATATAGTCTCTTCTGAGATTTTAAAAATAACTGTTGCTCAATCTATGTTAAAGGATAAAAAAAATGATATTCTAGTTCGCCAGGCAACAGAGCTTGGAATTAGCAGATGGATATCATTTTTATCAGAAAGATCTATTTCCAGACCAAATAAAGTTAAAATGAAAAAAAAAATAAATAGATGGAAAACGATAGCTATCTCAGCAGCTCAACAAAGTAAGCGTAACTTTATCCCTATTATTAATGAAGAAATAATGTTCTTAGAAGATATTTTTTCACTTGTTTCAACAGGAAATCAAGATGTAAAAGCTTTCTTCTTTTGGGAAAAGGCACAAACATTGTTGAAAAGGGAGGGAAAAAAATTACCTAAAGAAATCATACTGATTTTTGGTCCTGAAGGAGGTTTTTCAGATAAAGAAGCAAAACAGGCAAGCGACTGTGGTCTTTTTATTAGATCTTTAGGACCTCGAATTTTAAAATCTGAAACAGCTACAGTTGCAGGCTTAGCTGTTATTCAATACATTTATGGTAATTTTTAATAAAAAACTTGACAAAATAAAAATAAAAATATAAAGATTATATTTTTTCAAAGCCGAGGTAGCTCAGTCGGTAGAGCAGGGGACTGAAAATCCCCGTGTCGGCAGTTCGATTCTGTCCCTCGGCATTTTGATGCCCATAACCCGTTGATATCCCAAGGGATACAGCGGGTTTTTTTTTGGCTTGAAGTTCATAAGGGGTCATAATTATTTCCTAACTGGCTTTGCACAAAATGAACTGGTTCACCCAAACTTAATTAAACTACAGATTAAAGCAATTATCGTAAATGAAGAAGCTATCGAAATAATCATCAGGTTTCCAAAGAAATCAAGCCGATTGTTCATGTCTTGTCTGAGCAATTCATTTTGTTTGTTCATGTCCTGCCTGAGCAAATCAATTTTTGTGTTTGTTTCATCAATTCGTTTATTTGTGTCAGATTCTCTCCTTCGGCATTTTGATGCCCATAACCCGTTGCTATCCTAAGGGATACAGCGTTTTTTTTTGCCTTATAGCTCATAAGAGTCAGTAAGTGTCAGGATTTTTTACCAGATTCGAAACTTGATGGAATTCCTTGAGACCATTGTAAAAAACAAGCAAGATGAAGATGAAATCGCTGTACATCTTATCACTATTGAAGATGAATGTTAAAACATGAGACCTAATTTTAGCATTGAATGCGACTATATCATAGTCATAATTCATCAGATGCATATGAATGCATGCTTTAAGTTGATATTCAACTTAGATCATGATAAAAGTTAAAGTTACATGTAAAAAATTTATTAAAAATGGAATATAAAAAATGATTATACTCGCTATAGATATGTCTGGTGATCGTTGTTCTATTGGTATTGGACAAGAAAAATCCATACTTGCCGAATCAAGTACCTTTGCACGCATGAGGCACCTTCCCAGGATTATGCCACAAATCGATTTTACTTTAAAACAAGCCCAAAAAACTATAAAGGATATAGATCTGTTCTGTGCTGTTTCTGGCCCTGGCTCATGGACAGGTATCCGAATTGCTATAACAATGCTTAAAACTTTTGGTCATGTTCTATCTAAGCCATGCGTTACAGTAAATTCTCTTGATGCACTGTCTTGTAATATGAAATTTGTTACTCCTTTGGTTTATCCAATCATAGATGCTTCAAGAAAACAAGTTTACTATGCAGCTTATGACTGCCAGGATAAAATACCTAAAAATATTACTCCCCCAACCCTTTTAAATATTGATGCTTTTTTAGAAAAAATTGAAACACACTCTATAATTTTGGGAGATGGTATTTATGCATATTCGGAAAAAATAAATAATAATAATGCAAATTTACTCATTTCTTCAGATTCTTTTAATTATATTAATATTTATCATGTTATTGAATTAGGTCATCAAAAATTTTTAAAGAATGGACCAGATTCACTTCATGATATTTCCCCTGATTATCTTCAAAAAACAGACGCTGAAAGAAATTTTGGTAAAAATAATAAACAAAAGTCTTAATTCAATATTAAGATAAAAGCATTTAAAACCGAAAATATTTTAATAAGAGAAAAACTATGATTATAAATGCTTTATCAAAAAATACAGGCTTTCGAGTATAATACGATTTAGATTCAGGTCATAGAAAAACAATTAGTTTTTTTGTAAATATGCAAAAGGAGTCTTTATGAAATCCATAGAATTATCATTAGAAAATTTTTTCAAAGGAAAAAAAATACTGATTGCCGGTGGTTTAGGCTTTATTGGCAGTAACCTGGCTCATAAATGTTTGGAGCTGGGTGCTGAAATTACAATTTATGATTGCATGGATCCACATTCTGGTGGAAACCTGTATAATATAAAACAAATAAAAAATGACATAAATGTATATTTTTTAGATATTTTAAACTTTGACCAACTTGCTACTCATATCCCAGACAAAAATATAATAATAAACTGCGCTGCTTCAACTTCTCATCCATTTTCCATGCGTGAACCCTGGATAGATCTTGATGTTAACAGTCGGGGCGTTATAAATATTCTTGAAGCAATTCGAAGATTTAATCCAAAAGTAAAAATGGTGCATCTTGGAACCAGCACACAGTTGGGTCAATTGAAATATACACCAGCAGATGAAGCTCATCCTGAATTTCCCACTGACATTTATTCTGCCAATAAAAGTGTTTCAGAAAAGTATACATTAGTTTATGCCAATGCCTATGGATTAAGAACATCAGTCATACGTTTGTCTAATGTCTTTGGTCCACGTGCCAGTATTCATAGTCCTGAATTTACGTTTAATAATTTCTTTATTGGCCTGGCGTTGCAGAAAAAATCAATTACTGTATTTGGAGATGGTCTTCAAAAAAGAAATATAATATATATTGATGATGCTATTCATGCAATACTAAAAGCACTTGCATCTGATCAGACAGATGGTCAGACCTTTTTTGCTGCTGGTGATGAACATTACAGTGTTGCTGAAATTGCAACTATAACATCAGAAATCCTGGGGGGCGGTGTTGAATTTGTTAAGTGGCCAAAAGAAAGAAAAGCAGTTGAAATAGGAGACGCTATTATTACTAATCAAAAAGCAAAATCAATACTTAATTGGACCCCAAAATGGACTCTCCGTGATGGATTATTAGAAACAAAAAAATATTTTAGTGACTGCTTAAGTGAATATCTAAGGTGATATTTTATTTACTAATCAACAATAGATCGGTTAAAAAATATGAAAATTATAATTACTGGTGCCCTTGGACATATAGGCTCCAGACTTATTCAAGAATTACCTAAATACTTTTCAGGTGCAGATATTATTTTGATAGATAACCTTTTAGCTCACCGATATTGTTCTTTATTCAATTTGTCAGATAGATGTAATTTTCAATTTATAGAAGCAGATGTTACAAGAGATAAACTTCATGAAGTTGTTGTAGGTGCAAATGTTGTTTTGCACCTGGCTGCGATAACAGATGTTGCTAATAGTTTTCAAATTAGACAAAAAGTAGCTAAGGTTAATTTTACAGCAACACAAAAAATAGCAAAGCTATGCCTTAAAAACAATGTTCCTCTAATTCATCTTTCTTCAACAAGTGTATATGGTTCACAATCTTGCGTTATGGATGAAAATTGCTGTAAAAATCAACTAAATCCACAAAGTCCTTATGCTGAAACTAAGTTAAAAGAAGAAGAACTATTGTTTGAGTATCAGGAACGCGGTTTAAAGTATATAATCTGTCGCTTTGGAACCATTTGTGGCGTTTCTCCTGGTATGAGATTCCATACAGCAGTTAATAAATTTTGTTGGCAGGCTGTAATGGGTCATCCTCTTACAGTCTGGCGTACTGCTCAATTCCGAAGACGACCTTATTTGACCCTTTCTGATGCTGTTGGAACTATAATTCATATTATAAAAAAAGATCTATATCATGGCTCAATTTATAATATTCTTACTCAAAATTTAACTGTTAATGATATTATTGAATGTATTGGAAAGCATATTAATGATATTGAAATATCTTTTGTTGATGCTGAAATTATGAACCAATTGTCCTATGAAGTATCAAATGAAAAATTTAAAAAAACTGGTTTCCGATTTCGAGGAAGCGTGGAAAAAAGTATTAAAGAAACAGTATTCTTGCTATTAAATGCAGGCAAAAGAATTATACCAATCAATCTTACATAGAAAATTTAGTTACTTATGAAAAAATATTTTTTGACTTATAAGCAATTATATATTTATTCTAATCCTGCTTTATAAAGGATAAGATAATCTTCATTTGATCTTTTGTAACGCATTATTGGAAAAAAATCATTTTTTTGTACACATTTTCTGAAATCAAACCAGTTTTCAGGCCATAAACGTTTTTCCCAAAGAAAATACTCTGCATTATATTTTTTTAATTGTTCAATAAATGATTTATAATTATTCTCACTTAATGCAGTAAAATTAATACGCTGCCGGGGACAAAGAACACCTTCAAATGAACGATTAGCATAAAAATGAACTTTTTCACAAACTGTTGAATTCATAATGGATGCAACGCTTACCGGCAAATTATTCTTTTCGATCTGTGCTATGTTTTCTCCCATTAAGCGGTAAATATATTTATCTTTTTCCCTTGGTCTTAAATTTTTACCCAGTCCAAATAATATAATAAATATACATATAAATATAATAGCACTCTCATAACTTAGATTTAATTTTTTTGATAAATATATTTTACAAGACTCAATACCAAATCCAGCAAATACTGACGTTGAAATGATTACTAAAGCAAAATATCTATATTCAATCATCCAATACTGTATAATATGAATAAATACAATAAATACTCCTGATAAAGACATTAAAATAAAAAACCACAAACGTGGATCTTCTTTTATTTTTATTCTAGTCTGAAAAAAACCAACTATAAAAAAAAGAAAAAATGGATAAAAATATGCTTCAAAAGCATTACTTATCAAAGCACCAAAAGCAACGAAATGTATTTGATGCCTTG
>Ga0272440_1004108_pt1 | contig 10561 bp, 4 predicted proteins | sample SSMMMBAug17_FD_192440 | JGI IMG/M metagenome (GOLD analysis project Ga0272440, IMG submission 192440) | Marine sediment archaeal communities from Little Sippewissett salt marsh, Falmouth, MA, United States - SSM-MMB-Aug17 | ecosystem: Environmental > Aquatic > Marine > Wetlands > Sediment ... | reverse complement strand
ACGAGATTATAGACAATATGCATGCCCAAACCGGTGCCCCCCTGTCCCCGACGCGTGGTATAAAAAGGATCGTAAATTTTTGCCAGTTGTTCTTCGGTCATGCCTTTACCATTGTCTTTGTATAAAATTGTTACTGTTCGATCGTTATCTGTTATTTCAATCGATATCTGCCCTTGTTCAATGGTGTCGAAACCATGTAACAACGAGTTCATAACCAAATTGGTCAGCACTTGCATGAATACGCCCGGATAGCTATTCAGCTTAATGCTATCCGGACAGTTAACTGAAATCTGATGTTGTGTTCGTTTGTAGCGGGGACGCAAACTAATAAACACCTCATCAATATAATGCTTTAACCCAAAAGAACGTTTCTCTTCAACTGTTTGATCAACAGCGACCTGTTTAAAACTTTGAATTAATTCAGCAGCCCGGTTCAAATTGGCCAATATGGACGATGCGGATTCCATCCCAGTTTCAATGTATTTCTTGAAATCTGAACGTTTTAATCGATTGAGATCAAACAATTCCTTAATTTCTTTTGTTTTTCTTTCCAAAAAAGAAGATGCTGTCACTGAAATTCCAAGCGGTGTATTAATTTCATGAGCGACACCTGCTACTAAACCTCCCAGTGAGGCCATTTTTTCAGATTGAATCAATTGAGTTTGCGTTCTTTTTAACGTTTCTAAGGATTCCTGTAACGCCTGACTTGATGCTTCTGCCGCATCACGTGCCATACACAATTCTTCTTCATTTTGTTTCTGAATTGAAATATCTCTTGCAATGCCAACCAAATGTGTTGGATTGTTATTCTCATCTTTCAGTAAATTAACAGCCATCATGGTTGGAAAGGTTGTATCATTCTTTCGTTTATGTCCCACTTCGCATGTATGAAAGCCTTCAGTTTCCAATCGACGCACAAGCGGGATGATCTCTTCATTCATTTGTTCTTTCGTATGAAAAAAAGAGATGGTCTTATTTAATAAAGATGAAGGCATATACCCATGCATTTTTGCCCATGCATTATTCACATATTCAATGTTTCCTGATAAATTAAAAACAGCAATCCCATCAATAGATTGCTCAACCGCCATTTGAAGCATAAACGTTCGTTTAAGTGGACGAACAATGGATCGATTGACGATGATTGAAATTAAGGAAAGTGACACAAAAATGATGACAATACATAAAATTAAATTTAAAAAACGCTGATTATGAGTAATATCGATAATAGAAGTAAATTCTTTTTTGAGTTGTTTCTGAAAATATTCATCCAATTGCTTTAATGATTGTCTAATAGAATCAGCTTCCTGTGCAAGTCGAACAGCTTTGTCACTCATGAGGACGCTTAGTTCATCAGGTGCCATGTCTTCATTGCTCGCCTTCATATCATCACGAAAAGCTTCAGCCATAGATTTATAAAATAGATTGGCTTTTCCTGTAAAAGTTTCTAAATGATTATGTAGAAATTGAATTTCTTTCTTTTTGTCATCACCTAACCCGTCTAATCTCAAAATGATTGACAATGCGCGAATTCCTTTGTTTGCTTTTTTATGCGCTGCTTCAACAAAAATTTCTTCCCCTGACATAACAGCATCCTCATAGAGATCCATTTGTTCCTTAAATGCAGATTTCGCCTCTCTGCTTTGTGTGGTGCCAGGAAACAAAAAATCAGAAACGATTTCAATTCGTTTTTCTGTAATTGAACCCAATCCAAAACCAATGATCGTTGATATTAAGTATCCAACAATCAGGATACCAATACTAAACCAGATTTTTGTTATAATTTTAAATCTGGAACGTTTATTGTTTTTGTCTTTTTTCATTGAACCCTCTAATATGCGTTGGTTACACTTGCAATTAATAATTATGTTTCTTGCATTTTTGAGACACTAATGATATTACTTATTATAAATGTTTCAGTATAGAAAGATGTTGACACGTGTATAATAAATATTGATTGCGATGTCTATATCAGAATTTTTTATTTTACTTAGGAATGCTCTGAAAATAACTTCCCCATTATTGATATTGTTCATTTTGAGGGAATTGTTCTGTAGAGACGCAAGGCAGCGCGTATCCTCATCAGACAAAATGTCAACTGGAATATGAAGGATGCCAAATTTTAAAAGTATCTTTTCAATTAGCAATAAATATACCCATCGCATTGAAAAGAACATAAAGAAAGGAGGATATTTAAATGAAAAATAGAATTTTGATACCTGTTGATACATCGGATCATTCATTAAAATCTGTTCAGTATGTTTCAAAGGTGTTTTCTCCCAGCCAGACAGAAATAGTTTTATATCATGTATATTCACAATTAGAGGACTTTTTTAACAGTCTTGATATTTCACCTGATCCAGCGAAATATGAAATGACAGATTTGCTCAAAAACCATCAAGAATTGATTGATAAATTTATGCATCAGGCACGTTCTATATTATTGGAATCCGGTTTTTCTGAATCTGACATCACTGTTAAAATGAAACTACAAAGCTTGCCAGGTATTGCTCTGGAAATTCTAGATGAATCCAAAAACAATTATCAGGCCATTGTCGTAGGTAGAACCGGTCTCAGTAAACAGAATGAATACATGGGCAATACAGCATCAAGTCTTGCGAGTAAAGTCCATCATATGCCGCTGATTGTGGTTGATGATGTTCCAGCAATCAATAATTTGCTCATTGCCTATGATGGTTCTGAAAGTGCAAATCGTGCAGTTCAATATGTTTCAGATTTATTGCAAGATACATCTTATAATGTACTTTTATATCATGTTATCAAAGCCTTTAGATATTCATTAATTGGAATTATCCAAATCCTACCATCCCAAAAGTTTGAGAAACAGTATTATGAAAAACTGCGTAATGAAATTCAAGAGAAACTGGATATGGTTTCCGATCAGTTTACCGCAAAAGGCATTGGAAAAGGTCAAATATCCAGATCGATTGATGTTGGATTGAAAAGTCGAGCGAAAGCCATATTAGAAAAAAGCAAAAAAGACGACTTTTCTACCATAGTTGTGGGCCGGCGAGGCCATCGATTAGTGGATATTGATATTGGTTCTGTGGGCAGAAAAATTACCAATCTTGCCACAGACAGGACTGTATGGATTGTCAATTAATCAAAAAAAAGAGATCTGTATCCAATTGCTTAAAATAATTGTGATATATGTTTATTAAGGCATAATTTATGCAAATAAATGATTCACTTAATTGGATAAGCATGTTACAAACAAAAATAGACAGGGGGAACGTTTCACTGTCTAATCTTACATCGTCATTGTGTAATGGGATAGATAAACCGCTGTCCCGATCATTCAATTTTTATTAATCGATTAAAGGAGGTAATATGAACGATCGATTGTTATGTTGTTTTTTTGCAATGTGTATTTTGGTGTTGCTTTCATTTTCAAATGTTGCAGCAGATGTTCGTCCCAATGGATTCTCTATCACGCCATTTGCTGGATGGTACATCTTTGAAGGCAATGAAGACTACAATGACAGGCCGCTATATGGACTGGGGCTTGGCTATCGTTTTAATGAACATTGGTCCACAGAGCTTTCATTATCCTATGGTGATTTTAAAATGGATGCCCTTGAATTGCCTGATTATGCGGATGTTCGTCATGATGCCTATGCGGCATACATGGATATCTACTACGATTTTTTTCCAGGTTGTAAATTCGTCCCATTTTTAACAGCAGGAATGGGCGCAATGGCATTTGATTATAAAGAAGAAGATCGCCATCCGGATTTGGAAATTGATAAAAAGCATGCATCTGTTTTTCATTATGGTGCAGGTTTTCGATATGAATTGACATCTCAGCTTGATCTTCGTGCTGATGTGCGCCATGCATTGTCATTTGACGTGGCCAAATCAGATGATCAAGACTTTGATTTGTTTAATAATATGATGGGAACAGTGGGTATTACATACGCCTTTGGAAAATCTCGGCCATCAGTCAGTACACTAGATAATAATGATAAAGACCAGGATGGTGTACCTGACGCAATTGATCAATGTCCGAACACAGTCCCTAACGTTTCTGTTAATGGGAAAGGATGTCCTTATGATTCGGATCAGGATGGGGTGTATGATCATCTTGACAGATGTCCAGATTCTCAGATCGGTGCCAGTGTCAATATGTTTGGCTGTGCAAAAGATTCTGATAGTGATGGCGTTACAGATGACATTGATAAATGTCCTGGAACACAGGCCAATACTACTGTCGATGTCAATGGTTGTCCACAAGATTCTGACAAAGATGGCATCAGCGACTTAATGGATAAATGTCCCAACACACCTGCAGGTACGCGTGTGGATGCAACCGGATGTCAGATAAAACAGTCGAAAAAAATTCGATTGAACTTAAAAATCGAATTTGCATCTGGAAAATCTGATATTTCAACCTCTTCTTTAGATCAGGTCAAAAAAGTTGCTGAGGCAATGCAAGAATATCCGAATAGCACTGCGGTTATTGAAGCCCATACAGATAGTTCCGGTGCTTCTGAATATAATCAGAAACTGTCGCAACAACGTGCCAATATGGTTGTGCACTATCTAACAAACTTTTTTGGCATAAATGCAACACGACTTCGAGCTGTTGGCTATGGTGAAAGCCGCCCTATTGCGGATAACCGAACAAAAGCCGGAAGAAAACGAAATCGCAGAGCGGTTGCTATTATTACTGCCACGCAAATGACAGGGCAATAATCTTAAATACTTCTGAAACCTTTGCTTCGCATTAGATCTCACATTTCCACTTCGGATCTGCGAATAAGCGCTTACTACTGATTTCTAAAACAGTTTTTAGAAATCAGTAGCCTGCCATTCATAAAAAAGTATGTTGCCTATTACCTGTTTTAAGTGAAAACATATATAATGATTAAACTTAATAAAACCAATTCGTTACGATTCTCTTTAATTATAGCACCTATCATCATCGCCATTACACTTTTAAAACCTGATACTGGCATTCATATTGCTGTAGTGGGTCCGATGACAGGAAAAACAGCCGTCAATGGAAAGGCTTACCTTGAAGGTGTGAATATGGCGGTGCTTGAAGCCAATAAAGCGGGTGGTATCAGAGATAACAAGATAATCGTTGATGTTTATGACGATATCAATGAACAAGAGGTCGCCCAACAAAGAGCACAGGAAATTATTGATTATAATCGCGCTTTACTTGTCATTGGACATAATTACAGTTCTTGTTCAAGTGCAGGGGGGCAATTTTATTTAAAACATAAAATTCCAGCCATAACGCCCACATCTACGAATCCAGCGGTGACAATTAACAACCCATACTATTTCCGCATTACATTTAATGATAACCTTCAAGGTCGGTTTCTGGCCAATTACGCAAAAAAAATACTCCGCTGTAAAGGTGCTTTCATTATTTCCGAAAGTCTGGCTTATGGTGCCAATCTGGCAAATATTTTTGAGAAAACCTTAACAGAGATGAATACCCCGATATTACTGCACGATAAATTTGATCGGAAGGATCATAATTTGCCACAACGCCTGTACTGTATTGTAGAAAATATGCAAAGTGTTTTGAATCGCTATTCCAGCGAAGATATTGTTATCTATCTGTCTGTACATTCTCCAGAAGGAATTCAGCTGATACAACACATTCGGGATAAAAAAATAAAAAATTCGATTATGACACCAGACGCCCTGGCCTCTCAATCTTTTGTTGATGGTTTTTCGGAATTAAAGAAAGAACAAACATCCCCTGGGTATTACACAAATGGCATATATGTCGCCACCCCCTTTATTTATGATACAGCCAACGAATCTGCTCAGCAATTCAAAGAAAAGTATAATCATCAATATGGTAACGAACCCGACTGGCGAGCTGCTTTTGCTTATGATGCTGCCAAGCTCGCAATTCATGCATTTGAAAAGTCAAAAATAAAAGGTACAACTGATTGTATCGTTTCTGATCGAAATCTGGTTCAAAAATATCTGACACAGATGAATCAAATTCAATATGGTTTGGAAGGCATTACAGGTTTTAACTATTTTGACAATAATGGGGATACCCCAAAACCCATTTCCATTGGCGTTTATAAAAATAACAAATTGATTTCTGCGTTAACACAAATGAGATCTGTTTATAATCTGAATGAAATAGCTGATATTGAACAGGCTTTGGTTCAGGAACATTTGATACGTGTTGATGGCCAACTAATGTATAAAACCAATGTCGTATATACAGGCATTGAAATGGCTGAAATCAAAAAAATTAATGTCAAAGAACGTAACTGCGAATTAGAATTTTATTTGTGGTTTCGCTATCAAGGAAAAATTGATTTTTCAAACATTGTTTTTCCAAATGCCATTGAATCAATCAAGTTGGATCATCCCATAAAAACAGGTCATGATGGCCAGATATACTATAAAGCGTTTCATGTGGTGGGCAAATTTAAAATGGATTATTTATCCCATGCCTATACACCCGGAGAACATCTGATTGGCATTCAATTTCATCATAAAACATTGAATGAGAATAATTTAATCTTTGTAACCGATGTCATTGGCATGAGACTGAATGAAGACATATCGATTGCATCACGCATTCAGCAACCCCACATATTATCAAATTCTCTTGATTGTCAGGTGACAAAAGCCATGTTTCACAGAAATGTCATTCAAAAGAATTCTTTGGGCAGTCTTCAATATCTCAATGATAAAACTGGCATGATCAACTATTCGTGCTTTAACCTGGAAATATGGATGATTAAGAATTCGTTTTCCTTGCGCGGTGTTATTGATAATTATTACTGGAATTTGTTTATTTCAATTCTTACACTGATTATTCTATTGTTCATGCATTTGTTTCGCGCCTATTTGATTGAGTCTTTTTCAAGGATTTCATGGCTCGTGCATAGTTTTTGTTTAAGTTTTTATTTATTTACCAGTGAGTCATTATTATTAGAATGGTTTTCTGGCAAAAAAAATCCCCGGTACATGGAACTGATCAAGTTTTGTTTTGATATTTTATGGTGGTTAGTTCCTGCCTATCTGATTAACCTGGCAATCAAGCGATTCATATGGATACCCCTGGAAATCAGAAGCAATCGATCTGTGCCGAAAATTCTTCAAAACTTTCTCGCGTTTTTGGTTTACTTACTGGCTTTTTTTGGCATTGTTGCTTATGTATTTGATCAAAAACTAACCAGTTTATTGGCAACATCAGGAATGGTTGCCATGATTATTGGTTTGGCCATTCAAGTCAATATTGCCAATATTTTTTCAGGCATTGCAATAAATCTGGAACATCCTTTTCGAATAAACGACTGGGTTAAAATTGGAGATGACTTCAGTGGAAAAGTTGTGGATATTACATGGCGAACAATCAAGATCAAAAAACGTGATGGGAGTTTGCTCAGTCTACCCAATAGTATCGCTTCAGAATCGCCGATCCACAATTACAATCATCCCAATCGTTTTTTTTGGAATCGTATAGAAATCTATGTCGATCCCAAGCACAATCCGGAAAAAATAAAAAGCATCCTGATGAATGCTGTTTTATCTGTAAATGGCATTGTCAAATCTGCCGACCCAACCATTCGTTTTGAACTAAACGAATGGGCCGCTGTGTTTATTATTTTTTACTGTCTCGATGATTATGATTTAAAGTTTTACTATAGAAGTCTGGTGTTTGAACAGGCATGGATTCATTTGGGGAGATCCGGTGTTCGACCTGCAGTACAACGTCAGGAACTATATTTATATGATGGCCCTGAAGATCGCAGCGAAGAGGACGCACAACGTCCCATTACCTTACTCAATGAAATTGACTTATTTATGTACTTAAGTGATGAAATGAAAGAAGATTTGAGTCAACGTATGCGATTACACCATTTTTCATCCAATGATATTGTTTTTAAACAAGGAGATAAAGGAGATTCCCTATTTGTCATTCGAGAAGGTGTTGTTGGTGTATGGATTAAAATGGAGGATGGTGATGCCATAGAAGTAGCACGACTGGGAGCCGGATCATTTTTTGGCGAAATGGCTCTTTTAACAGGTGAACCACGTTCCGCAAGTATTATTACGAAAACAGAATCTTATTTATACGAAATCACTAAAGCAGATTTTGCGCCGATTATTGAATTATCTCCGCAAACAGTCAATAAACTGAGTCTGGAATTAACCCAACGCAGTATTAATCGGGAATATCTGGAGGATGAGTACCGAAACACACAATTGAATAAAGAAGATCTGAACAATCAGTTTTTGAATCGAATCATTAATTTTTTTGGTGTCAAGAAACAACAAGACTATACTGGGGCGGACCTTTCTGATGATGCTGATGGTGATGGAGATTAGGCCTGGGTAATAGGTGACGCCCTTCACATGGTCATCTTATTAAGGTTAATCAGTTAAGAGCGTCCCTAATTAATTTTGTTGTTTCGAAATTTTACAAAGGCATATTCCCATGTTTTTTCTTGTGCCTTAATACTGATTTTGATTCGAGCATTTTCAAGGCGCGAATTAAGTATTGCCTTGTTTTTTCTGGCTCAACAATATCTTCAACATTAATATTTGAGGATATGTCATAAATAGGATTGGCATAGGTTTCCCTGTATTCTTTTAGTTTTTGGTCAATATAATCTTTATCTGCGCCTGGATCTCGTCCATATAACAGCATGACTGACTGCTCTGCACCTAATATTCCCGTCTCCATGATCGGCCAGTATAAAACCATATCGGTTCCCAATCCAGGTAGAACCCCCATTCCTAAATTACCACCGCCATAGGCCTTTCTTAAAACTAACGCGATTCGGGGAACAGTTGCTTCGCAAAGTGCATATAGTACTTTTGCACCATGACGAATAATACCCGCATGCTCTTGATCACTTCCAGGCATATATGCGGGCGTATCAACCAGCAAAACAATTGGAATATGATAACAATCACAAAATCGAATAAAACGTGCCTGCTTATCTGAACTATCGGTTGTCAATGAACCGGCCATGACCATGGGTTGATTGGCCACAATACCAAGCGTTTTTCCATTCATTCGGGCAAAACCAATAATGATTTCTGATGCAAATTCTTTTTTTATCTCATAAAAATCACCATTATCAACTATGGATTCAATGACACGATGCATGTCAAAAGGTTTATTTGGAACAGTAGGAACAATGGTGTGTAATTCAGGACATAACCGGTTGGAATTATCTCCTGTTGTATATTCAGGCGGAGATTCATTACAATTTAAAGGTAAAAAACTGAGTAAGCGACGAATATCAGTCAGGCAATCTGTTTCTGTGTTGTGACGAAAATCACATGAACCGGTTTTTTGCGCATGAACTTTCGCGCCACCAAGATCTTCCATAGAAATTTTTTCACCTGTGACCATTTCAACGACAAGCGGACCAGTAATAAACATATGGCTGATTTTATCTACCATATACGTAAAATCATTCAATGCAGGGGAATACACAGAAATGCCACCACAGCTTCCTAAAATTGCTGATATTTGTGGAATAATACCGGATGCCTGCGTATTTGGATAAAACACAGAACCGCCATGTTTTTCCGAAATATTTGAAAAAATTGATCGTTTTCGTGTTCCCAACCATTCTAACTCTTCAGAATTCGGAAGTCGTGCACCCGGAGAGTCATGGAGTCCAATCAAAGGCACTTTCATTTCAAGGGCTCGTTCGACAGTTCGGTACATTTTATACCCATGCTCAACCCCAACTGACCCCCCTCGAACAGTTCGATCCTGTGAATAAACAAAAACAGGTCGATTATCAATCATGCCGCTGCCGCAAACAATACCATCAGCGGGCAAATCAATGGCGTGTCCGGCAAGCATGTTGAATTCCAAAAAGCTGTCTTTATCCAGCAACACATCAATTCGTTCACGCGCTGTCATTTTACCCTGTGCATGCTGCTTTTCAACCTTTGCTTTTCCCCCACCTTTTTTGACACGTTCGCGTGTCTCATTAAGCTCATTTATTCGTTGTTGTAAAAAATTATCCATTTTTTCATTTCCTCCTGTTCTTTGTTCCAATAATTTCAAGCTTAGGAAATCTCTGAAAATGAACCTTTTAAATTATGTAGGATAATGTTCTCGCTAACTGCAAAATTGGTGACAGCCACACCGATTAGCTAAATACAAACAATTACAAAAGAGCTTTAGATCGTCAAAAAGCAGCCTTGTCGCTGGCGACAATTTTGCTTATCGATATTATTACCCAGTGCTTCGAGAAATAACCGGTTTTGAAACTATTGGTAATAAAACTTTTAAGTTGTGTTGAATAATGTTTTCGCTACCTGCAAAATCGATGACAACCAATTAAATATATTAAACTCGCTACCTAAAACACTTTTGATATAATTGAGAAACAATATTTAGTCATGGTTTATCGAAACCAATAAAACGTTAATTCCTTAGATTCATCTATACAATCAAATTCATGGTGGTCTGATGTAACAATTATTGCTCCTTTTACCTTTGCTAAAGCAAGTGCCATTGAATCAGCTACAGATATTTTATATTTGGTTTTAAAATAAATGGCTTGAAATAAAACAT
>Ga0272440_1004107_pt1 | contig 10562 bp, 7 predicted proteins | sample SSMMMBAug17_FD_192440 | JGI IMG/M metagenome (GOLD analysis project Ga0272440, IMG submission 192440) | Marine sediment archaeal communities from Little Sippewissett salt marsh, Falmouth, MA, United States - SSM-MMB-Aug17 | ecosystem: Environmental > Aquatic > Marine > Wetlands > Sediment ... | reverse complement strand
CGGCGGCTCTGCCGCCTATACCAATGCTTAGGCGGCAGAGCCGCCAAGTATGCATTCCCAGGCAGAGCCTGGGAACGAGAAAAAGTGTTAACTACTTTTCAGCAAATATGAAGGATGCCGAAAAACCATAGTTGAACGATAATACGAACATTTAAAATGGGGAACTAATTTTTCGAAAGTTCCTTAATGTTTAATTTTTGTGTCATGCATTTTGAAATGGGGAATTTATTTTTCGAGCATTCCTAAGCGTTTCAGATACGTTCCCACGCAAAGCGTGGGAACGAGAGTTAAGTATTACTTTTAAGCGTCCTTTTTCTCGCTATCCTCATCGTCCTTTTTCTCGCTATCTTCATAAAAAGGGTTACGGCAAAGCGGTCGCTGGAAGAATTGAAGTCCACGTTCATAGACCTCATCTCCAATATCACTGGAGGCAGGATAATTAATCCAGCAGGCATTCAGGCAGGCATCATTACATGATGGACCGTGGTCAACACATTTTTGATGATCCAATTTAAGGATACCATCTTCCATGTAGACAGCCTTTGCCGGACAGGCTTCAATACAAGCGAGACAATGAAGACATCCAAGGGAGCATATAGACATGGTCTCTTTTGATGTATCTTTACAAACACATCGAACAATTATTGGTGCTTTTTTCGGAACCATCTGAATTAGATCTTTTGGACAGGCACTTACGCATAACGCGCATCCCACACAGGCATCTGGATCCACTACAGGAAAATCATTCTCAATTTTCAGAGCGTCGAACAAGCAGGCTTCAGCGCAATCACCAAAGCCAATACAACCTGAAGAACAATCCACTGGTCCAGCAAATGTCAGGTTGGCTGCTGCACAGTTTTGATAGCCATTATATTGATATTTTTCATAATTATGACGTTCGCTTCGGGCGCATGAAATTATGGCAACCGCACCTTCGATAACCTCAAGCTCCTTCCCTGTGATTCGAGCTACTTCCTCAGCAACCGGCATCATCCCTGGTGGACAAAGATTTGCAGCGACCTTTGGATCATTAACCACTGCCTCTGCATAGGATTCACAGCCCGCAAAACTACAGGCGCCACAATTGGCACCTGGTAAAATGTCCATTACAGCCTCAACTTTGGGATTGACCTCTACAGCAAATTTATGCGCTGCCAACGCCAGACCGATGCCAAAAAACAGGCCGATTGATCCCATCAGGACCAGTCCGCCCAATGCGAGTTTAACATATACAGGATCCATGATTTTTATTTCCTTACTAAAAAATTGTATAAATTATCCCTCTTTTTTCTGCAAATTTGCGTTCCCATGTGTTTCATGGGAACGCGCTTCACAAAATCAAAAGATTGGGAAGTTAGCTGATTAAAATATTGACATTCCCGAAAAGCCCATAAATGAAAGGGCAAAAAGTCCAGAAACAATAAATGCAATGGGCATCCCTTTATAGGATTCTGGAATCGGTGCGACATCAATACGTTCTCTGACACATGCCATTAAAAAGAGTGCAATGAAGAAACCCAGTCCTGCGCCAGTGGATAACATCAGGCTTTCAAAAAAATCATAGTTTTGTGCGGCCATAATCAGGGGAACAGCGAGAATTAAACAACTGGAGATGATTAGCACCAGGTACACACCAAATTCCTTGAACAATATGGGATTGACTTTTCTTAAAATCGTGTCCACTGCCTGAACAGTCAGAGAAACCAGTCCAATAAATACAATGATTTGTAAAAATTCAATTTGAAAAGGCTTGAGAATATATTGGTACAGAAACCAGGATATAGTGGTTGAGAATATTATAACAATGGTAAATGTAATTCCCATGCCGACTGCGGTTGATTTTTTCTGTGTTACCCCAAGATACACACAGAGGCCCAAATATTTTACAAAAACGTAGTTGTAAATAAACATGGCGCCAATCAAAATACTCATCAAGTTGCCCCAGTAAAGCTTTTTAACACTGACCACTGCTGTACCCTGTGATTGCCCCTCGGACATAATTTCTGGCAAGACAACCTGATGTGGGTTGCTTTGATTTAAAGGGTCTTTCATGAACAAGGTGAGTGTTGAGCGATCTTTGGATGCTTCAACTCGATCAATGGTCAATATAATATCCGGATCCGGTTGTTCATTAATCCGAAAGGATTTAAAATTATTGATCCAGGCTTCATCTACCGGGCCGGCAAAACGAATGACAATGGTATCGGTTTTCTTAAATTCCGTTCGTTTGACAAACCGATGCTCGGTATCGCAGGCCGTGCATCCCATAAGGATACATATACAGATAATCCATCGGATTAAGGTTGATCTATTCATGCGAAACTCCTTGCTTTTTTTCTACGATTGTAGACAATTTCTGTATAATTGAAAATGGCCATCATAAAGCCCACAACAAAAAAGCCAGAGCATGGCAGCACAAAGAAAAGCAGTGGTCGGAAACCGAGGACATCAACCCCAAAGAGGGTGCCCATTCCCATCAGTTCGCGAACGCCACCAATAGCCATCATACCCAATAAAAATCCAAATCCCATGCCCAAAGCGTCAATCAATGAGGGAAATACCGAATTTTTTCGAGCAAAAACATCCAGGCGCATGGTGATAAAACAGAATACAACAATCAATCGCACAAATATGCCCAAAGACTTGTATGCAACCGGAAAAAAGGCAGCCAAAACCAAATCCGTGACTGTTACCCATGTGGCAATGGTTAATGTATAGGTTGGAATCCGGATTCTGGGATGAATAAAATCTTTGACCAGCGATATGGTCAGGCTGGAGCAGACTTGAACAAATATAACTGCAATCCCCATCAACAACCCATTCATCATGTTCGTGCTGATTCCAACAGCCGGACACATACTTAATGCCAGGCGAAATATGGGATTTTCATTTAAAATCCCATTCAAAAAGATATTACCATAGCTTTGATTATTTTCTAACAACAGTTATCTCCTTTTTTTATATAAGATTCCATGTCTGAAATGGTTATACCAGACAGAATGACCATCTCAAAACGCCACAGAAATATTTTGTTGTGAGATAATATTTTCCAGAATTTTAACGCGGTAAACAAATTTTGTAACCACATTTTTTACACCATTGACCACCGCAACTGTGGAAATGGTCGCGCCTGTAATTGCACAGATATCTTTGGGTTGATATTTTTTCTGAAGCGCATCAATTTCTTTTTCAGAATATTGATCCGGCTGCCATTTGCTTCGTTCCAAAAATCGTAATTGCTCTGTTGGCAGCGGTTCTTTGATCACTTTCAATGTTTTCAGACGTTCAACATCTTTGCCAGTGAACTGATTTTTAAAATATTCCTGTTCGATTTCTGCACCCAAACCCGGGTCTTCCTGATGTTCCAAAACTTGAAGACCAATAACGCCATACTCGGCATTCAGGGCCATCATGAAGTTGATGTGCGTTTTAAACCCTGGACTTTTTCCTGGGAGTAAAAATGCCAATCGTTTATTGTTATTTGTTGCAACAATAAATTGGTCGCCAAAGACAATGTTGTTGACATCTTCAGGCAAAACAGCGGACATAGCCTTGGCCCGATCCCCCATATCTGTTGCCTGTGCCGAATCGATTGCCAGATCAAAGGCATCGATAAATTTTCCCTCAGTACTCACCCGAACCAGTTGATACTGGATATCATCTGAATCATCCGATGCTTTCACAGGTAGCATATAACCCAGGGATGTCTGCTCTGGCTGATGAATTAAATATCGATACACTGTACATAACTGAAGCGATTCGGGTGCTGGTTTTTGATGGTCATATCCCAGCAAAGCAAGCATATTCTCCTTGAAATTGATATATTCATTATGCTTTTTCGCTTTTGCAGTGATAATAAAAACACCGCCCATGATGCCTGCTGCGATCAGACATGTCAGTGTCAATCCAATGGTAATTTTTACGATTTCTTTCATAGTGCACCTTCAGAAAAACGTTTGGGTCTGAACCACTGATCTAATGCAGGAACAAGTGGGTTCATTAATAATATGGCATAACAAACGCCCTCAGGATAGCCTCCTTTTAAACGAATCAAGACAGTCAATGCGCCAATGCCTGCACCAAAAATCAATTGACCTCTTTTTTCATTTGGGGATGTCACATAGTCGGTTGCCATGAAGAAGGCCCCCAAAATGACGCCGCCCGACAGGACAGCCAGAATCGGATTTCCTGAAAACCAGGTTTCTCCCCCAAAGACCCAGGTAAAAAAAGCGGTGGAGACAATTACCGAAACCGGAATATGCCATGTGATATACTTCTTATATAATAGTATCAATCCGCCCATCAACAGCACACAAGCCGATGTTTCTCCGATACAACCCGGGCTGAAGCCAAAGAAAAAATCAAAATACATGGTTGACATGGAACCATATTTTTCCATCAAGCCGCTGATTCCATAATGTTTTAATACATACAAGGGTGTAGCAGATGAAACTGCATCAACACCGGCATGAAAATAACGACCCAGAGACAGGTCACGAATGGGCGGAACCCATCCGGCAGTCATGGCAACTGGATAACTGGCCATGAGTAAAGCCCGTCCCATAAGCGCAGGATTGAACACGTTAAACCCCAAGCCGCCCATAATAATTTTGGTAATAAAAATGGCCATAATTGCCCCAGGGATGGGCATCCAGACAGATACGCCTGGCGGTATCACATAGGCCATTAGGATTCCAGTAATCACAGCGCTGCCATCGTTGATCGTAATGGGTCGATTGAGTAATTTTTGACAAATGGCTTCAGTCATCACACAGCTGATGACACTGACAGCAGTGATCACCAGTGTTTGAATGCCGAAAACAAACATGGATAAAATAAGTGAGGGCATCAGACATGCCACCACTGTCCACATAATTCGCTCGGTGGTTACACTCGAGCGGGCATGTGGTGAAAAAGACACTGACAGGTTACTGTTATACGGTCTTTCTAAGGTTTGAATATGGTCTGTTGCTGATGCATTCATGTTAACTCTCTTCTTTCTTTTTGGCCTCTTCAACCTTTATTCCGGCGAGTCCGATAAATTGAACCAATGGTCGCTTTGCAGGGCAGGCATATGCACAACTGCCACATTGAAAGCAATCATTCCAAAAACCAAACTGTTCACATTCTGCCCCTTTGCCAGCCTCTACAAAGATTCCAATGTTACTGGGATCCAGTCCCATGGGGCAGGCATCCAGACAAAAGCCACATCGGATACACGGGCCATATTTTTGGTCCTCACCAATTTCCTCGCGGGTCAAAAACAGTACGCCGGATGTGGTCTTGGTGATGGGTACATTCAAGCTGGAAACTGCAACGCCCATCATGGGTCCACCGATAACAATTTTGGCCAGATCAGGTGTTGTTCCACCCAAATACTCTACAACATCTGCCAGGCGTGTACCAATTTTTACCAATAGGTTCGCCTGACGTGCAATTCCCCGGCCAGAAAAGGTCACCACACGTTCATAAAAGGGTTTGTCAAAAGCCACGGCATCATAGATGGTCTTTGTGGTGTAAACATTTTGTACAATAATGCCAATGGATGATGATCGCTTGCCAGAGGGACGCACACGATCGGTGATACTTTCCATGATCTGATCGGCTGATCCATGTGGGTATTTGACTGTCAAGGGTTGGACGAAAATGTCAAAGCCCATTTTGTTGGGATCTTTTAAAATTGCCTGTTCCAAAGCGGCGATCGCATCGGGTTTGTTGTTTTCGATACCAATGACACATCTGGTGATACCCAAAATTTTCATGATAATTTTGGCACCTTCAATTATATCTAGTGGATATTCGGCCATCACGCGATGATCACATGTCAGGTAGGGTTCACATTCTGAACCATTCAAGATCAATGTGTCTAAAAAGATATCCGGTTTGACATTTAATTTGATATCTGCCGGAAACCCCGCGCCACCCAGACCAACAATGCCGGCTGCTTTAATTTTATCCAGCAATTCCTGTCGTGAATATTGGGTCCAATCCTTTTTTGAAAATTCAGGGGGAGAGGTCTGTCCATTTTTGGAAACAATGATCGCGGGTGATTTTCCCAAAACTGGGTGAATCGTATCAAATACGCCTTCAACAACACCATCAAGACCTGAATGCAGGCTGGCGCCAATTTTGTTTTTTGTGGACCCGATTAATTCTCCAACAGCCAATCTTTTTTTGTCCGCAGTGTTCAGCGCACAAGCGCCATCTTTGCAGATATTATCCTCCAGATAATATTCCGGAGAATAAAGCTCACTTAACAAACTAAACATGACTTCCGATGGGTAGCCCACGTGTTGTTTGAGAAAAAGGGCAATTTTTGAGGGATCGGGCATGGTTTCAATGGGAAGGTGCTCTGTGAGCTCTTTTCTTTCCGGTGGGTGAATACCCCCCATAGGAAAGTCCGGTAAAACTGTTGATTTATTTTTCACTTTACCATCCTTAAAATTAGTTTTTTCTGGGGATTCTTAATTATTGAAACGTTTCTCAGTTGCTTAACACATTTCATTGTGGGTTACAATAGATAAAAACATATTTTTTTGTTTTTTTGGAAAAAGAAAAACCGCTTTAATTCATCGTATTTTTTTTAAAGTTAGGAATTCTCAAAAAATATATTCCCCATTTAAAATGGCTTAACTCAATAATTAAACATCAAGCATATGCGTATCAAACTGTTCATTTTGTTTTTGAACCATGATTACACTGAAGAAGATGAATAAAAACACTTTAAATTCATCTTTTTCATCTTCTTCAGTGTAATTCTGTGAATCCTTTGGATGAGATATTTTGTGAGTGCGGGTCTAAGCATGTTTTTTGACTCCATTGATGTTCTTGATTGAATAGCTGTATTTACGTTGTCTTTAAGCTGCTGTCAAACGATATTTCCATTGGTGTTTTTGATCATTATTGTCTTGATAAAAGATCCATTCTATAGTATTCATTCTCGAATATCATAAATAATGGGTTTAGTGATGAAACAAAATTCGCAACAACAAAACGATTTTTTGTGAAATCAATAACAAATGGATTATTTATGATTATCCATCGGGTTTTATATTAAGGAGTATATAATGACAACAAAAAGCAACGATTCTTTTCAAACCAAAACCTTTTCAAAGGGGTCGATCATTATCAAAGAAGGTCAGGAGAGTAAAGAGTCCTTTTTGATTAAAAAAGGATATGTCACCATTTACAAAATGACCAACAATCAAAAAATCATCATTGATCAGTTGGGTCCTGGAGAAATTTTTGGAGAAATGGGCGTCCTTGCAGGAAGTAAAAGATCAGCCAGTGCTGTTGCATTAGAATCTACAGAAGTGATTGTGCTTCAAAAACAAGTCTTATCAGAAGCGTTAACAAAATCCACACCTTTAATCTCAACAATAACCAAACTTTTGATTAAAAGATTGAATAAAACAGATAAAATTCTTTATGAAGGCTCAGAACATAGCCATTCTGCCGATACTGATATTTCATATGCGTATCCTAAAATTGTTTCACTTTTAGAAATTATCTGCATGACACATCCAGAAAAAACTCCCCCTTTAAAGATTCCACTATTTGTGCTTTCCTCAAAAATTCAAAAAATTGTTGTGATATCAAAAATTGAAATTGATCATATTTTTAAAAAGTTAGAAGAATTAAATATGATTGAAATTATCAAGGAAAATGATGAGAAGTTCCTAATCATTAAAGATCCATCCAGGTTTTTAAAGAATTTTTAAGGAAACTGACAAAATCCGCAAATGCCTGATTCTGGAACGTCTGTGAATATCCACCCTTCTTAATCAGCTTAAAACGCTTGATATTCCACATAAAGCCGAGATTATCTGTGATTTAGATGCTTGTGTGTAAATTGTTGTGTATTGAACAATACAACCAACTATGATATATCCTTCGATGCTTAATGGAGGGTATATTTTATGAATAATATCAAATCTATAAAAGATAGTTTCGAACAATTGTCAATCTTTTATCAAGAACGTAATTGGGCAGATGGTAAAATTTTGGCCCAAAATATTCTTGCTCAAAATCAGGCAGACCCTTACGCCAATCAATTTTTAGGCATACTTGCGTATCAAAATGATGACCTGGAAACGGCCATTGTTTTAATGAAACGTTCCATTGAAAATTTTCCGGATCATATGGATTTTTACTGTAACCTCAGTGAGGTATATCGCAAAAAAAATGCGAATCAGGAATCGCGCTTAATTCTTCAAAAGGCAGTGACAATCAACCCATCATCTGCCAATGTATACTATCATTTGGGACTGACCGATCAACTCCTGAACAAAACAGATAAAGCCCTTGAAAATTTTGATTTATGTCTTAAATATCAACCCGATCATGTCAATGCACTGTATAATGCCAATTATATTTTGCAGTCTGCAGGACGCTATTCTGAAGCGATCCGGTATTGCCAAAAAATGATTTCGTTTAACTTAAAAGACACTCGTGCATGGAATGCAATGGGAGTATGCTGTCACAAACAAAGAAATTATGAACTGGCAGAGCAATGTTTTGAAAAGGCGCTCCAGATTGATCCATCTTTGGATTTGGCCCATGAAAACCTCGGGGTATTATGGCTGCTGCATGGACATCTAAAAAAAGGTTTTTTGGAATATCAATGGTTTAGAAAGCAACCATTTGAAAGATCGTTGCCTTTAACAGCCAACATTGAAAACAAACATGTTCTGGTATATGAGGAGCGTGGCTTTGGCGATACAATCCAGTTTGCGCGATATCTGCCACTGCTAAAAGAAAAGCGTGCACGAGTTACGTGTTGTGTGTCCAGTTCTTTGTTGAAGCTGTTTGCCAATGCATCAATTGTTGATCATTGCGTAACACAGAGCCAGATCCAGAACGAATCGTTTGATTACACGGCTGGTATCTTGTTTTTGCCATGCTTTTTTCAAACCACAATGGAGACAATTCCCTCACCAAAATCATACCTAAAAGCACCAAGCCATACAAAGCGCGCATTAAAAGAAACGATTGATGCGCATCGACTTTACTTTAATATTGGTATTATCTGGGCTGGAAATCCACAAAATGAAAATGATATCCATCGTTCAATGCCCCTATCCTGCTTTGAACCCCTTGCACGTATTCCAGGCGTTCAGTTGTTTAGCTTTCAAAAAGACCAAATACATCGAGATGCCTTAAAAGAACTGCCGGATAACCTTAACATAATTGATTTGGGCGTTTTGTTTGACAATTTTGCAGATACCGCATCTGCTATCAAACAAATGGATTTGATGATATGTGTGGAAACATCGGTTGCTCATCTGTCAGGCGCACTGGGACACCCCACCTGGCTGCTGCTGCCAACCATACCGGACTGGCGTTGGTTACTGGATTGTGATACCAGCCCCTGGTATCAAAGCTTGCGAATATTTCGTCAGAAAAAAGACAGAGACTGGACTGGCTTGCTTGAAATCGTTCGAAACGCTTTGCTTCCGGTTATTTTCAAAAAATTATATGAAAAAGGTCTTGCAGAGGTCAACCGAAAAGCCCATAAGCAAGCGTATTCTATTTTTGAAACCCTTTCGCAAATCGATACGAACAATATTCAGGTATGGCTCCGAATGGGCGATAGCAGCAGTGTTTTAAAAAATTTTAATCAGAGTATTCACTGTTATGAAAAAGCTATCAAGATAGATCCAAATAGTGCCACTGCTCATTATAATTTGGGTTGCGTCTGGTATACTCTACGTGATTATCAAAAAGCCATTGACTGTTTTCAAAAGGCCATAAAAATCAAGCCCAAATACTACAAAGCTGTGTACAATCTGGGAAGTGCTTTGTATCGTATCCGAGAGCTGGACAACAGCATTGATGCTTTTCAAAAAGCACTGGAAATTCAACCCGACACAATTGATATTTATACCAATATTGGTGCCTGTTATGGAAAAAAAGGGGAATTGGAAACCGCAATATCCTGGCATCAAAAATCAATTGAAGCATCACCAGACTATGCTGATGGTCACTACAACATGGGAATTTCACTGTTGTTGGGAGGTCGCCTGCGCGATGGTTTTCAAAAATATGAATGGCGGCTCAAGCGTCCTGATTTTCCCACACCTGGATATGAACAACCTTTGTGGGATGGCACACCTTTTAAAAATCAAACATTACTGGCTTACATGGAACAGGGATTTGGTGATGCAATCCAATTTGTACGATACCTGCCGAAAGTCAAAGCCCTTGGCGGTACAGTGTTGTTGGTCTGTCACCCATCAGTTGTTCGTTTGCTACAAACTTCCAGCGGCGTCGATCAGGTAATTCCAGAAGATCACCCCTTACCATTTTTTGACTATCATATTTCTCTCATGAGCTTGCCCGCCATTTTCAAGACTGGCATGGATACAATTCCCAATGAAACGCCTTACCTGTCAGCTCCCTATGACATTCCGGAAAAATTAGATCATCACATAAATAAGCATCGCAAATCTTTCAACCTTGGTTTTGTCTGGGCAGGGAATCCATCGAACAAACATGACCATGATCGATCCATTCCTTTGTATATGTTTGCTTCCATTGCCAATATTGAAGGCATCCAGATG
>Ga0272440_1004106_pt1 | contig 10562 bp, 8 predicted proteins | sample SSMMMBAug17_FD_192440 | JGI IMG/M metagenome (GOLD analysis project Ga0272440, IMG submission 192440) | Marine sediment archaeal communities from Little Sippewissett salt marsh, Falmouth, MA, United States - SSM-MMB-Aug17 | ecosystem: Environmental > Aquatic > Marine > Wetlands > Sediment ... | reverse complement strand
TGATGATGATGATGAAGAAGATGATGATGATTTTGAAGAGGAGATAATTGAAGAGGATGAAGAACTGGTTGAAGTTGTTGATGTTGGTTTGCCTATTGGAACTTTAGGTAGGGATAAAACCAATGAATTTGCTGATGACAATATTTTGAAACAACGATTTTTGTTAGACGAAAATCTCGATGGTTTCTTGGGTTCAATGGAACGTTTTTATAATCAATATCTTCTGATTGACGAGGGAAAATATATCATTGGGGCTAAACAACCTGAAAATCATGAAAAATTAAGAAAAAGAATACTGGTTGAAGAATTTCACATGGGGAAATTTCCAGTTACGAATTTACTTTTTTCCATTTTTATCAATAAAACTGGATACATTACCACTGCTGAACGATTAGGATATGGGATGGTGTATACTGGACGGTTTTTAAAAAAGATCAATCCAAATACTGGTCGAGAATTCATTGTGCTAAATTCTGCCTTGTCATGTAGAAAACAACCAGGAGCATGTTGGCATAGGCCTTTGGGCATAGGAAGTGATTTGAATCAAAAACGTAATCATCCCGTTGTTCAGGTAAGCATTGAAGATGCAAAGACATATGCAAAATGGGTAAAAAAAAGAATTCCAACAGAAAAAGAGTGGGAAGCTGGAACAAGAACGTTAAAAGGTTATGTTTTTCCATGGGGAAATAAATGGAAAAAAAATCGGTGTAATATTGAATCCACAGCCAATGCAGATACAACGCCTGTGGATAAATTTAAAAAATGGGAAAATGGATATGGCATTGTTGATGCCTTGGGGAATGTTCTGGAATGGACCAATACCAAATATGAACACAATCAAAAAAAGTTCTATATCGCAAAAGGTGGCTCGTGGATTAGTCATACAACACCATATTTGTATCAACGATCATTGCATCTGCCTGATTACTCATCAAATATTATAGGATTTCGTTGTGTTGTTAACGATACTCAGGAACCATAATTTAATAAATTGTGGTTCCTTAACGTAAAATTTTTTGAAAACAATGGGCTAATTAATATCATGCTGATGTTTGTATGGGTATACAAAAATAAAATATCGTGCCTTGATTGGGTTCACTCTCATACCAGATTTTTCCATTCATTTTATCAAGAATTGATTTGCAAATGGATAACCCAACACCAGTTCCTGCATATTTTTTGGTGAGGAAATCTTCTCCAAGCATAAAAGGCTCAAAAATTTGTGACCGATGTTCTTTAGAAATCCCAGCTCCAGTATCTGAAATTTCAAAATGCAACATGTTATCTGGTTTTAACTGAACGGTCACAGAAACAGTTCCTTTTTCAGTATGTTGTACAGCATTGATCATCAAATTCATCAAGACTTGTTTCAGTCTTCTCCGATCTGTAATCATTACTTCAGGAACATTGCCAATATTCTTTGAAATTAAATCCAGTCCTTTCCATTCTGCCTGTATTTGGATGGTATCTAATATTTTTTCATAGAAGTGATTAAAATTAAATTCCGTTTCATTAAGATCCCATGTGCTGTCAACCAATTCTGTTAAGTCTAAAACATTGGTTAAAACTTTATGCAAACCTTCTGAGGCGTCTTTAATGTGGTTTAAATATTCCCGTTTGGTATCACTTGTTTCAGAAACTAACAATATTTCTGTAAAGCCTAAAATACCTTGAAGAGGTGTTTTTATTTCATGGCCCATGTTTGCTAATATTTGATATCGGGCTTTTTGTGCAACCTGAGCTTCAGCCATCGCTTGTTCCAGTTCATTATGTTTTTCTTCAATAATTCTTAAATCTCTATAAGTGCGTAATGCGGAAATTACCGCAGTATATAATGCCTGATCGGTTAACATGGATTTTAATTTATAATCATGTATATCATAATCTGTAATCACTTTTCGTTCTGGAGCTTGACCTGGTTGGCCGGTTCGTAAAATGATTCTAACGAAAGTATTTTTTAAATGATTTCGGATGAATTCCACCACTTTAAGGCCGTCATTTTCAGTTCGCATTACGACATCCAATAATATCAATGACGTATCCGGGTGTTTTTCAATGAGCTCTTTTGCTTCTTTTCCAGAATAAGCATTTAAGTATACAAAACCTCTGCCATCAAAAGTAATATCTTCCAATACTCTTTCTGTCATCCGATGAACATCTTCTTCATCATCAACAATCATAATTTTCCATGGAGGGTTAGAATCTGTCATGGCATCTGAAACTGCCATCTCTTCTTCGCCGTCAAGTTCATCACAAAACATATAGTCTTCTTCATCTTGAAAAAGGTTCAGTTCGTCATTTTCTGTCGTCATGAAAATTCTCCATTTGTTCTGTAAATTTTATTTGTTAGGTGATTATCATAACCAAATAATGCATGGATTATACCAAATATATTTAATGAATCGTCTTTTTTTTATTTAATATTTTTTTATATTAGCGTATTGATATTTGATACGCAACATATTTCAACTCAAAAGTTTCTTTGATAATTCCAAGAGCAACTTTATAAATTTTGGGATTAACACTAATTTTTTTTTGGAAGATGGGCTGAACGTTAAAACCTTTTGATTGAAGCAAATGGATTGATAGACGAACATATTGATCATTTTCAGCAGAGATCAACAGCATTTTGTCGTTATGTTTTAAAGCCGTGTTGACTATTTTTAGCAAATCCTTTTGGTATTGAACAATTATTGAATATTCATAAGGGGGATGTAAATATCTTAATTGAGACGCTTTCATTTTACCCATATAAAAAATATTCCAGGCTTGAGAAAGAATATTATGATTACCCATAAAAAGGATGCTTTCATATGATGAAATTTTTTCTTTTAAACCATCGGCCACAAAAAAAGATTTGTTTGGAACACAATTTTTTGGAAATACATCGTTTGTACCATTGATCATCAATAGCATTAACGCCAAAAAACCTATCAATAATTTTCCTTTTGATGAAATCAAGAAAGATCGATATGAATACAATATAAATAGAACCAAAGAAAATAAAGATAAACACCAATTATCGTTTACGTTTGGAACATGAATCAGTGTAGTCAATACCAGGAAATAACTACTAAACCATAATAAGCAAAGATTCAGAATTCTATTTTTTTGAGGCGTGATCAAGTATCTGATGAAATGAATTCCAACCCATATTCCAATAAAAGTCCTTATTATATTGACTGATAATTCATTACCAGAAATGATAGCGTATAAATTATGTTTAAAACCTGTAAAAATAGAAAAAATAATTTCAACAGGCATCAAATGATCTGGAATTTGCCATATACCCCATATTTTTGAATGAATAAATAACAATGTCGAAAGGGTAGAAAATGTATTTACCGATGTAAAGATTAAGTATGGTAAGACATAAGCTGTAATAAAGAATATAGCCGATATTATGCAAAAGATCATCAGATAGAAGAGCCGAGTTCTCAACAAAGCATTATTCTTTAAAATATCAAATGCGACAATCAATCCAAAAATAGAACCATATAAATGAAACCATACGGCAATGCCATAAAAAAGGCTCATGTTTAGAAATTCTTTTGAAATCTTATGCTGATCAGAATAATTGACGTTCAGTAAAGAATAAAAGCTCAATGATAAAAACGAAAAGGCGCCAATATAAACCTCACCAGAAAGGCTTTGATACCAGTATACATCAATGAAAGATATCAAAAGTACACCCAAACATGATAAAATAATGTCATTGAATAGTTTTTGTAGAATAAGATAAACGCCCCAAAATCCTATTATTCCAAGAATCATATTAAAGGTTTGAGCAATATTCAGGGGATTGATATCTGGAAAAACCATATGTACGAAATAAACCCCAAAATACAGCAAGGGATGCTGGGTATAATAAATGCATATCAAATCGTTATATGGTATAGATAAGTCTTGCCCCGGCGGTGCCATGTCTGAAACCGGAATAAAATTGTCAATACTTCCGGCATAAAAATATGATTCCCATGTATGGACATTGATGCAAAATGATATATAGACACAACATATGATTACAAACGTAAAAAATGGCAGCAACACATTTTTGTGTGTTCTCATATAGGATAGAATCAAATGGAATGAATTATTTTTGTTTATAATGTTGTACAATGACGAAAAGTTCCTTTGTCGTTTGAATGCTATGATATATTAACCGATATGATCCAGGGAAGTGCTTATATTGCACGGGTAATTCGAGAACTGAGGCATGTTGTTTGTGTAAAGATAAAAAAAATTCACAATGAATGCCAAAACCATTACTGAAAAATTTTTGATTGTGAACAAATTTGGAATGTACCATCACAATACCACTTCCCATATCTCGAACAGAAATACCAAATAAAAGACGACAAAATTTGTAATGAAAAAAACTGAGTATTTTCCGATGAAAAGGATATTGGTTCTGACGTGCATATTTAGAGCAAACCACACAATCCCAATCATTGGATAGCCGGATTGCACGAGAAATATTCTGAATACCATAAGAGAGATCCAGATCGACAATAATTAAAATATCACCGCCTGCTTGAGTAAAGGCTGTTTTCAGAACTGAACCCAAACCCTTATTATTTTGGTTGATAATTTTTATAAAGGGCTCACTAAATTGGTGGAGCATAATATCACTGCCATCATTGCTGCCGTCGTTAATGAGTAAAATCTCAAAGGGATACCCGGTTGATTTCATCTCAACTATAATTTTAGGGACATTGGATGATATTATAGAAACCTGATTATAAACAGGTACGATCACAGATATTTTTTTCATAGATTCGATAACAAGCAATTTTTATTCCGAAAATTATAGAATCATGGATATACACAGACAAATTTATCTTCAAACAAAACCAAATAATTATGACTACTCAATCATTATTCCGACTTATAATTCAAAAAAAACACTTCTTAAGTTGTTGAATTCAATTTTTGAAACCAAAGGACGAGAGCGTTATGAAGTCATTGTTGTCGATGATGCCAGTACTGATGAGACTTACCAGGCGATTAAGGATTATCCGGTAAAAATAATGACGTCCCCTCAAAATAAAGGTAGTGCCCATGCACGAAACATAGGGGCTTATGCTGCTCAATCGCCCTATATCATTTTTTTTGATGCTGATATTATTCTTCAACCAAATACACTTGACCTTCTTATAAAATGTATAAAAGGTCAACCTGAAAATCATGTATACATGGGGATATATTCAGACATTCCCGTTGAAAAGAATATCGTCAGCGAATATAAAGCTTTACTTGATTCTTATCATTGGAAACAAGTCAAAAAAATTGAAGTCACATCTTTTGAACCCCGTTGCGCTATTATGAAAAAAACATTATTTGAAAAAAGTGGTGGATTCGATGAGCGCATAACAGGCGCCGATGTTGAAGATTATGAATTAGGATATAGACTACTTGATCTGAATGCTCGTCTCCTGGTCAATCCTGACATTTGTGTATACCATCATTTCCCAACGTCGATAAACAAGTTATTACGATCAATGTTTCATCGGACGCAATCTTGGATAAAACTATTTAAACATCGAAAAAAGTTTGATAATGTTGCGTCAACACCTGAATCAGCATTGGCGTGTGGAATATCCGGATTAAGCGGGCTCCTGATACCTGCTATAGGATTTGATTATGCCGCACTGATTGGATTTATCTGTCTGATCAGTTTGTTTGTCTTTTTATGCGCTGATTTTTGGGTATATGCTTTTCACAAAAGAGGATATTGCCTGGCATTAACCTGTGTTTGTTTACACTATTTTGTTTGCATGGTGGTTTTTTGGGGAGCCATGACAGGTTTATTGAGCAGAACGAAAAATAAACCTATCCTTTCCATATCAGGTGCAATTTCATTTACTGGCAAATATTAATGGTTATTGCAAGTAATACATAAATAATTTATAGTATATAGTTTTATGCTTTGGCATGCAATATTGGTAGTTTTTTCATTTAACAAAAACCGATGTATAATACAAACAAGCAGATTCAGGAAAAAATGACGGAAATCTACCAAATGCCTTTTGTCTCATTTTAAACTGATTTTGGATACATTTAAAAATGGTATGGTAAGTGCGGACATGTTCGTCATCAATATTGGTGTAACCCACCAGGCGAAACAGAAAGCTCATGATGGAATCCACACGGGGTACTCCGACTAAAAACTCACCGCCTGGTTTTAATAAACGATAAACACCCTTCAGCGCAGATTCTAAATCGTGAACTTCCTCAAAAACTGAAAAAGCAACCGCAAGATCAACGGATTCTTCTTGAATTGGAACTGTTGCAATATCACTTTTAAATAATTTACAGACAATGGAATAGCTTTCAAGAGATTTCATAACCACTTCGGGTTCAGTATCACGATCCACACCCATTACCATTTTTCCATACTGACCCAATGTAGGTAGTAATATTCCACTGCCATATCCAACATCAAGAATGACATCATATGGAGGCCTTAATAATTGAAGACCAGAATTAATTCTTTGTGTAAATAAATGACTGATCAGTGGTCTGTAATAATAGGGCAACGGATCATCCTGCCCCCCCTGTACAAACATTCCTTTTGGTGGAAGAATCATTTTTGGGGTCATTGTTATTAATTTCTCAATGGGTAAGAATTGTTTTAATTGTTTTACCAATAGATTGAATCTGTGATTCAGTCATCATGGAATTATTTTGAATTCGAATTAAGCCCTCATTATGTCTTCTGGCAACGGGGCATTCCCGATAATAGGGTTGCGTAAAAGCATAGGCGGTGCAGTCCCATACATTTTCTCGCATAAGGTGTATATGATAATCAAACATTCGATCGAAAAAAATCTCTGGATTGTTTTTAACTTCAATAACATAATATTGAGCGTTCCAATAACTGCCAGAGCGTTCTTGTTGATACTGAACAAAAGCAATATTTTTTAAACAGTTCGTTAACATTCTGGCATAAGCTCTTCTTTTTTCACTCATTTGCCTTGCCCTTGTAAATTGAACCAATCCAACAGCAGCCTGATAATTTGAAAATTTTGGACGTTCCCAAATATTGATTGGTGCATGATTTAGTCCCATTCCAGAATACAGTATTTTTCTGAGCAAAGCAGGATTTCGACTCTTAATTAAACCAAAAACAGGATGTGAAATTAATGAGTAGAGTTGTGGATAAGAATTGAGAATACTCACCATATTGAACGTAAAAAAAGGAAGCCATTTTTTTAAACGCGTTTTGCTTTTGAGTTCATCCAGTTTTCTCTTAATAAAAGTAGTTAATGATTGATCTTTTGTCATCAAAAAACCGCCTCCCAGAGTTGTTGGAACTTTCATGACACTGCAACTGAACAGGGCGACATGACCAAAGGTTCCTGTTTCCTGGTGATGATAAAATGAGTCATAAGAATGTGCACAGTCTTCAATAATAGGAATACCATACGATTGTGAGATTTGTGTAATACGTTCCATTTGAGCTGGATGTCCAAATAAATGGGTAACCAGAATCCCTTTTGTTTTTGGTGTAATGGCTTTTTCAATTTTTTCTGGATCAATGGTATAATAATCAGGTTCTACATCAACAAAAACCGGGACAAGTTGGTGATGAATTAAATATACGACATATAATGGAAATCCCATTGCTGGAACAATAATTTCATCACCTGGTTTGAACAAATGTTCTAAAGTCCAGTAAAAACCGAATCTGGCTGACGGTAATAACATTAAATCGTAGCCGGGAAATCGATTGCATAAATAATCATACAAATCCTTAGAGGAATCTCCTGAAACCAATTGGCCGGTGATTAATGATCGTGTCAACGCTTTCCATTCATTGAATGAAAAATCAATTGAAAAAAATGGGATTGCCATATTGTTGCCTGTATTTATTTGGGTTACATAAAAAAATTTATTGGTTATCTTAAACTACAGCAATTCATATGCCTTTCGAACAGTATCCTTTCCATAACACCGTTCTAAATGACGAATGGTGAAATGTCCACGTGCCAGGTCTTGAAAATAATTCATAAAAAAAGTATTGATCAACACACCTCCAGCTGCTCCAATAATGGGTAGTGCAGTAGCTGCCATTTTTTCAGAGACAACGACACCAAATCGTGACGCTATACTTGTAATAAATCTCAGTAAAATGGGTGCAGAATCGTCAATGACACTGGTTTGAGCAATATATCGCGATGCGTTAATGATTGCATTGGATAATGCTGCTCGGACAGCGTAATAACCTGTTTCAGAAAAATTTTCAGAATGGTGTTTTTCACCCAGCGCAAAAACTTCAAGGCAAGCCAGCCGTGGTTCAATTTCTTCCAGATTTTCACCTTTTGATTGTGCAATATCCGCAATTGAACGAAGCATTATGGTGGTGGTTATCGGAAGTTCTATCGCAAGAGTTGAAAAACCCAAAGCACCTCCTACACAACCTGATGCTGCTGCACAGAACTTGTGAAAGGTATCTGAGGAATCTTGAATGCCTTCATTTGATTTCAGTGAATAAATTGCAATTTCAAGAGATGATTGTAAGACTTTTTCTGTTAATGAAAAAATTTTGTTCGACAATGATTCGGGTAAAGAATCAAGACCTTTTTCAACTGAAATCCCAAAGGTGTTTACCAGTTTTGATGCCAGCCCTGACGATTCTAAAAGAGTTTTTGCATTTTTCAAATCGTTGATATCATTTTCAGAAATGGACATAGTGATACTCCAAAGCAAGTTGTTGTTAGAAATGCAGAAATAATAAAAACTATAGATCAATCAAGATGATCTACATGAGTTTGGATATAATTTCTTTCATAATTTCTGTAGTGCCACCACCAATGGAAAGTATACGATTGTCACGATAGAGACGTTCCACAAGATATCCTCTCATATATCCATATCCACCAAAGAGTTGTACTGCATCATAGGTCAGTTTATCGCTGACAGTGCAAGCAAAATTTTTTGCCATAGAAATTTCTTTGGTTTGATCAATACCCGCATTAATTTTTGCTGCAACCCGATAGGTAAATTCTCGGCTGATTTCAACTAATGTCGCCATGTCTACCAATTTATGACGCGTCACTTGAAATCCTTTCAGTGGTTTGCCAAACGCTGTTCGTTCTTTTGTGTACCTGATCGATTCTTCTAAAGCCATTTGTGCTGTCATATTAGCCATGACACTCAACTGTAATCGTTCCATTTGAAAATTTTCCATAATTGTATAAAAACCCATATTTTCTTCGCCAATCAGATTATTTGCTGGTACACGACAGTTATCAAAAAAAATTTCAGCCGTATCAGAAGCCCACCAACCTGTTTTTTTAAGTGGTTTTCCGACAGAATAGCCAGGTGTATCTTTTTCAATAACCAGAAAACTAATCCCGTGCGCACCTTTTTCTCCTGTACGAACTGCGCAGGTTAATTGATCAGCTCGGATGCCACTTGTAATAAATGTTTTGCAACCATTAACAACATAGCTATCTCCCTCTTTTTGAGCTGTCGTTTGAAGATTGGCAACATCTGAACCACCTCCTGGCTCAGTAATTCCTAAAGCAGCAATGCGTTTTCCCTCTAAAACAGGCTTGACAAATTTTTCCTTTTGTTCATCAGTTCCATTTTTGACGATAGGTGGAAGAGCAATGTTTAATGACCCAATACTGGCAGCGAGTCCTCCTGATCCTGAACGCATCAATTCTTCTGTCATTGTAATTAAATCAAAAACATCACCACCACTCCCGCCAATTGCTTCAGAAAAACCAACACCCAAAAATCCTAAATCTCCCAATAATGAATATAAAGATTTTGGGAATTCACCATTCTCTTCCCAGTCGTCAATAAAAGGAAGCATTTCCTTTTTCACAACTTCACGAGCTGCTTTTCTAAGGCGTTGATGCTCTTTGCTAAAATAGTTTAACATCTTATCTTTATTGGTCATATCTGCTCCTTTTTTTGTTATAATTACCAGTGCGTAAGCCGTTATTAACTTGTGTTTCCTAAGGAATATAACGTTTATATGAACCCCCTGATAATGTCAAACAGATGTAGACCCATATGAAGAAATAGCATCTTCTCTGGTATCACAAATATGAAAAACTCGATTTAATTTAATTAATCGAAAAATTGCACCGACTTGATCAAGAACATTACATATTTTAATATCACCACCATTATTTTTAATTTTCCTGATACATGAATTCAATGTTCCACAACCTGAACTATCAACAAATTGAATCCTTTCCATGTTAAAAATAACTTTATTCGAGGTTTCAAGTATTAAATGAACGGCATCTTTAAAATCCTGACAATTGGCGGCATCTAAAGTTTCTCCAGGTAGTGTTACGATGATAATATCGTTATCCCATTCTGCAAAATCGGGTAGATTTTCAATATTTGTTTTAACCAGTTGTGGCTGAGGCGTTTCATTTTTTTCAAGTTTATTATTTTCTGAAATCATTTGATCGTTTTGAGATCCCGAATTCTTTTTATCCCCTGAGACTGCCTCAATTTTTTTTACCCAAAAAATATTTTTACAGTTTGAACAGCGAACTTTCAAACCCTCTTGAGAAATTTTGCTGTCATCAATT
>Ga0272440_1004105_pt1 | contig 10563 bp, 7 predicted proteins | sample SSMMMBAug17_FD_192440 | JGI IMG/M metagenome (GOLD analysis project Ga0272440, IMG submission 192440) | Marine sediment archaeal communities from Little Sippewissett salt marsh, Falmouth, MA, United States - SSM-MMB-Aug17 | ecosystem: Environmental > Aquatic > Marine > Wetlands > Sediment ... | reverse complement strand
AGAATATATAGATTATTTATTCAAAGAAGAAAGCTTAAAGAAGGGTGCTATAAAACTAACTGAGGCTTTGTTTGAAATAGAGAAGCAAAAATCAATAGAGATTCTTAAAGGCAAGATGGCAGAGTTAATAGCAGAAGATGCTTTAATGGATGCTGAACGCAATAGATTGAGAATGTTAGCCCAAGCTGGTGAAATATCTTGGGGAGAAGTTTATGATGCAGAAAGTAATACTGATGAAATAATAACATTAATAGGAGCAATAAGTGGTCTAGAAAGTGCTACTGTTGACTCATTTAATGGGATTTCTGAATCAACTTCAAAATCGACAACTTCAACAAAAGAATACATCTCAACTATCACAGACCTTACAGAACTTGAAAGGGAGCTTCAAGAAATTCGTGACGAAGCTTCTGTTCGTGGGATAGATTCACGTCAAGAAGAAATAGCAAAAATCAAGCAAATTCAAGCCGAACTTCATAGATTAAATATTGAGGATAAAGATAGGTTATCTAACATTGAGCAAGGAACTCAAGAATATGATGATTTATATTCCACAATTATTTCTCGTTCACAGAAATGGTATGATTTAGAACGTGACATTCTTGGTATCAATAAAGAAATCACAGATGAATTAGAAGCACAAGCAAAGTCAAGTGAAGAAATAGCTAAACAAATGTCCGAAGAAGCCAAGGATGCGCAAGAAGCTATTAATAAACTAATTGATGCGACTGTTGAGTTAAGAAAGCAAGAGTTAGAGAACGAAAAAGAATCTTATGAAGTTGAGAAGGATAGACTGTCTGCATTACGTGAAGAAAAAAAATTGCGTGATGAGCTTAATAAAAAGGCTAAGAAAGTTACTGACTTAGAAGAAGAGTTACAAATCTTAAAGTTGGATACTTCAGAAGATAATAATGCTAGGATTCTAGAAATAGAAGAAGAATTAAATGATGCTAAATTTGACTTAAATGAAGAACTAGAAGAGAAGAAATATCAAGAACAACAAGACGCCTTAGATGATAATATTGACGCTATAGACGATTATTTAAGTAAAGAAGGTCGACTTAGAAAAGATGCGATGGATAGAATCAATGCTAGTTTTAAAAATGGCATGAGTTCTCTAATGAATGATTTAATTTCATGGAATAATATTTATGGAACATCTATTCAAGGCGATATAGTCAATATGTGGAATGAAGCCATTAATGCTGTTGAAAGATATTCTGGAAAAATAAGTGGAATAAAAAATATGAATGTTGAGGAAACATTAATATTGGCTGAAATGGCAATGAACTCTGCTAAATGGTGGAGTGCTTCACCAGAGGAAAGAAAGAGGCTAGAAGACATAAATTTTGCTCTAGGAACATCAATAGGCTTGACAAGGAATGAGCATGAAGGTGTTTGGTATAATAAAGAAGGCATAAGGGCTTATGCAACAGGTGGCGTGTCTACTGAAGATGGATTAGCAATGATTCATAAGAATGAAATGATACTAAATGGCAGTCAAATTGGAAGGTTGTTTGAACTAATAAAGAATTACAATCCAATTAATTCGCCAATACCTATAGGAAGACCAAGGACAACATTCCCAAGTATTACGCCAAATAATTCTAGTACATTTTCTCCTAGCGTAGTCGTCAATCTAAATGGAAATACAACAAGTGGTACAGCAAATACGATAGCAAACAGAGTTGAATCTACATTAAATAACTTATATAATAATCGTGGATTTAAGAATATAAAGACAAGGTAGCGGAGGTGATATTAAATGTTTAAAGGTCTTAATTTTACTTTCAATGACATGCCTTCTGAAAGATTTAATTTAAAGATTGGATTTTTAGGTGGCAATGGTGTTGAGGATACATATTCTGGTATAACACAACAGATAGAGGAAATGAAGATTAAGAAAGTTGACAAGCCTTTGTTCTTTGGTGTTGAAGTTACAGATAAAATCAATTTTGAATTACTGCTGTTTAGCGAAGAAGAGATTGATTTATATGACAGACAAGCTATTGACAGATGGTTATTCCAAAAGCAATATAAATATTTCAATATAGACCAAGAGGACTATCGTGGAGTTTTCTTTAGATGCATAATGTTAAAAGGTGAAAAAGTTGACATAGGAAATGTACCATATGCAATAAGGGTTCAAGTTGTATGTGATAGCCCATATGTGTATACTGATGAATATGAGTATAATTATACTTCTCCTACAACTTTTAACTTGACAAACCTTAGTAACATAAATGATTTTTCTTTTCCAGAGTTCGAGATTACTATGAACTCTAGTTCAAGTGTAAGTATTACAAACAATAGTTATTTAGATTCCAGTGGAAGTAGTTCGCCAAGGACTACTTCTATTACTGGATTAACTAGTGGGGAAGTAATTACACTTGATAACGAAAGAGGTATTTTAGAGAGTTCGTTGTCTATTAGTAGGTTTGGAAATTTTAATAAAACATTGTTTAGGCTTATGCCAGATGACAATGAAGTTGTATTGCTTGGTGATTTTGATTTAAAAATTACAATTAGGTATAGGAAAACTATATAGTATATAGCTATATAATATGAAAGGGGTTTTGAAATGCAAACAAATTTTAATTACTTTGGACAGGCTGAGAAGCCCCAAGTAATATTAACAAAATCAGATGGAACACAAGTTTCTGAGATTGTATATTACGACAATTTAGTAATAAATGACAAATATAATGATGTATCTGAGATAAGTTTTAATATTTATAAAGATGGCGACAATTCTTATCCAGATTATGATTTGGTAGTAGGTAAGAAATATTTAGAAATAGACGGTTATGGCATTTATATAGTTGACGATTACGTTGAGGTAAATGATGGTATTTTTGTTTATAAGTCAGTAAAGGTTAAGTCAGTGGACTTAGAACTAGTTGACAAAAGAATAACATTAGAACCAACGGTGTATGAACTGTATAATGTAATTACACCAGAAAATAGTTTGTTAGGAAGGATAATTTCTAAGATACCATCTTGGTCTATAGGCAGTGTAGATTCTTTATTGTATAATCAGTTCAGATATTTTGATGAAAATGACATTACTTTATTGGATTTATTATACAATAAAATAGGGGATTCTTTTCAATGTATATTTGAGCCAGATTATGTGAATAGAGAAATAAATTTAGTGGCTATAAGCAATGTTGGTGAAGATTCAGACATACTATTAAGTCATTACAACTTAGTAAACAATATAGAGATAAAAGAAATATCGAATGAAATAGTAACTAGCCTACGTGTATTTGGTGGAAATGGTTTATCTATTAATTTAATCAATCCAACTGGAACTAATAACATAGTAAATTGGGATTATTTTAAAGATACAGATTTTATTTCGCAGGCGTTAATAGATGCTATAGGATTGTATGAAACAAAGTATGCAACACAACAAGCTAATTATGAAGCGTTGATATTGCAATACAAGACAAAAAATGATGAATTAGTTCAACTGCAAATAGAATTATCAATATTAGAGGCTGAATTGTTGGCTTTAGAAACTCAACAAAGATTGTCAATTCAATCCAGTCAAAGTATTGCTAGCATTGCAAGTCAAATAGCAAATAAAAGAGCCGAGATAATTTCTAAAGAGAATGAAATAGACAACAAAACTACTTCTATAGATGGCATCATAGCCTCTTTAAATGTAATTGTTTCTGATTTATCAATAGAAAATAATTTTACAAGTGAGCAAATCAAAGACTTAGATAAGATTACTATTGAGTACACATATCAAAATGAAGCATATATTATTACTGACAGCATGACTGAGACAGAAAAACAAGAACAGGCAGAATTATTGTTTAATGATGCGGAAGAAATATTGGGAAGATTATCTCAACCTAGATTTAGTTTCTCAATAGACGTAGCAGACTTTTTAAAGATGTTTGATTATGAGAAATTTGTAGAAGTTTTCGAGTTAGGAAATACTATTACAGTAGAATTAAAAGAAGATACATTTGTTGAAACTAGATTAATCAGTTACAGTCACGATTGGGATAATAATAAATTAGACTTAGAATTTACAAATGCTTATAGAACTAATGCACAAGATTATTTGCAAACAGAATTATTTGAGAGAAGTTTAAGTGCTGGAATAAGTGTTGGGTTTAATCAATTTAAAACTCTTGATTGGGACAGAAATAGTAAAGATGCCGTAACTTCATTTATAACATCAAACATAAATGCAACAGTGAACGCTATTCAATCCACAGACAATCAAGATATATTAATAGACAGTAATGGTGCTAGATTTAGACAAAGCATAGACTCAAACACGTTTGAGGATGAGCAATTATGGATTACAAACAACAGACTTGTGTTTAGTGATGATGGTTTTAGTAGTGCAAAAGTTGCATTGGGTAAAATACAAGATAGTGAATTAGGTGAGATTTATGGTCTTATAGCTGATTCTATTGTGGGTAAAATAATAGCTGGGAATACATTAATCATAGAAAATGAGAACAATAAATTTAGAGTAGATGCAACAGGTGCAACATTAACCGATGCTGTATTTACTGTTACAGGTAGCAACAATAAAGGTAAGGTAATAATTGACCCAGATGATGACAATATATTTACAATACAAGGAAATATCGGTGGTACTTTTGAAGATGTTGCTTATATAGACACCGATGGTAGATTGTCTTTAAGCGAGATTAAGCTAGTTTCTGGCACTGGGTTAGGTTCTTTTACTGACGCAGGGGCTTTGGCAACACAAGATGATGTTGATTGGTCTACACAGGTTTCTGGTTCTTTAAAACCAGAGGATAATGCTACATTCGGTGCTAATTGGAACAGTAATTTATTAAACATACCAAATACTTTAGGTGCTCCTACAGGGCAAGGTTTATTCTTATCTTCTACTAATTTAGGGTTTTATGATAATGGGACATGGAAAACATACATGGACGACTCTGGTAACTTTTATTTAGGTGGAACTAGTGGTAAATTGCAGTGGGATGCTAGTGCAGATTCTTTAACAATATCTGGTAATATATCTATCACAGGCGGTAGTGGAATAAGTAATTTAACTGACTCTGGTGTTTTAGCAACTAAGGATGATATAACATCTAGTTTTGTTACTGACGCAGGGAGCTTAATAACCAAGGACAATGTTAACTGGCAAACAGAAGTTATTGGTACTGGAAAACCAGAGAACAATGCTACTTTTGGGGCAAACTGGAATACTAATCTACTCAATATACCTAATACTTTGGGTGCACCTTTTGGTCAAGGACTGTTTTTATCATCTAGTAATTTAGGATACTACGATAATGGTACGTGGAAGACCTATATGGATAATAATGGAAACTTCTACTTAGGTGGTACAAGCGGTAAGTTGCAATGGAACGCTGGAACAGATACATTGGTTATATCTGGAACATTGAACAGTACAATTATAAATAGTGCCACTATAAATAGTGCAACTATAAATAGTGCAAATATTAGTATAAATGAAAATGTTAGTATTGGTAACATATTATATTTAAGTGGAACTAGTTTTGGTGGTGGTATTAAATGGGGTAGTAGCGGAGTACAAATATATATAGACCCTGTAACTAAGAATTTATTTTTATCAGCAAATAATGTTTATTCCAATGGTTCTAGAATAGCAACTCAATCATGGGTTAATTCACAAGGATTTGGTTATGGTGATATAACAAGCGTAACAGCGGGAACTGGTCTGTCAGGCGGTGGCACAAGTGGTGCAGTTAGCCTTTCGATAGGTTCAAATGTAGTAACATCAACTACAGGTGGGACAAGAACGCAGAACCTTGATTTTGTTTATTCTAGCTTTGGAATAACAATTCGTTCTGTATATGGCTCAATAACATTACCGTGGGATTAATAAAAAAAATATGAAAGGAAATTATGTGAAAATGAAAAACTATGTAATAACTGAGAAACAATTAAATGATTTAGTTATGATTTTAAATTCAATTGAGTTAAGGAGTGGAGTTCAAAATGCAACAATGTTAGTTCAATCTATGCAATTATTGAATACACTTAAAGAGGTTAATATAGAAGAAAAGGAGAGTGATAGTTAATGTCATGTGAAAGTTTAACTACAGATTGTATCATACAAGGTACAACAAAAACAATTATAGTTGAATGCTATCAGTCAGATGGTGTGACACCTATAGATTTATCCACAGCAAGTGCTATTACCTTTGGACTTAAAAGGAAGGATGGGATTAACTCATCTTCTCTTTTGAGCAAATCTTTAGGAAGTGGAGTATCCATACAGAATACAAACGAAGCGGTGGTAACTATAGAGTCAAGTGATACCAACTCTTTGATTGGCAAATTTGAATGGACGGTTACAATTACTGATTTTAGTCCAGATAATAATACAGGAAGCAAGCAAGGGATTTTAATAATAAATCCTTCAGCAACTATATAGCAATAATAATATAGGAGGAAAACAATGGCAAATACAAGTTATTATGGAGCAAATAAAATTGCTGACCATCTATTTGGGAATTCATCTCTTGGGTTACCTTCAACATGGTATGTGGCAGTTTCATCAACCGCCCCGCAAGCAAATGGGACAGGCGTAACAGAACCAACAGACCCAGCATATGCAAGAATAGCTATATCTAACAATAAAACAAACTTTAGTACTGCATCAAATGGGACATTAGCAAACTTATTAGAAAAACAATTTCCAGAATCTACCATAAACCAAGGTACATTAACTCATTGGGCTATATATGATGCCTTGTCTGGTGGTAATTTTTGGTATTATGGAGCTTTGACAAATAGTAGAAATGTTGAAGTAGCAACAGTTCTTAAATTGCCTGTTGGAGAGTTACAAGTTACCGTAAGCTAAGAAAGGCGGTGACAACATGAGCAACAATAAGATTTTGAACATAAATCCCATAACTAGAGTTATATTTAATGCCAAAGACGATATAATAACAAAGACATTTATTATGGATTCTGAAACAAGAGTTTCTTTAATATTTGATATATTCTTTGAAATAATAGCTTTTGGAATTAGAAACAATATTGATGTTGCGATAGAAACAGCATTTACTATTTTGTCAAATTTTATTATATTAAACAATATAGTAAGCAATGTCGATGTAGATTTATCACAAGATAAAAAAATGGGGTTTGAGAATGATGTTAGCTTTGAATTTGATTTAGATTTAAAAAAAGAAATGAATTTTTCAGTAATAAATGAGATAAATATATCATTTAACAAAGAAGTTTTGCTTAGTCAACTAGACGAATTAACATTGGGTGAATTAGACCAATACACTATAGGATTTAATGCTACCGTTGATGGTTTAGATGATTATGACGGACTGACGCTAGGTGAAATAGATTCTTTAATATTGGGAAATTTAGACAACAGTCCAGCCAGCATTTCTGGCGTAGTTACTTCTTTAGAATTAATATCTGAGAAAATAATTGATGGAATTGATTTAACTACAGAAATAGTTGCAACTAATAATTTAATTTTAGTCAGATTAGGAAAATTGTCAGATTATGACAGTGAAACTTTAGGTGATTTGGACAGTTTAACCTTGGCTGAAATGGATGAAACAATAATCTAAATTAAATTGATGATTTAATGACCGCAAGGTCATCCAAGAACTCTCGTGACTTTAGTCATGAGTGGTTCACGATTAATTAATAACTAAAAAAAGGAAGGTGGATATATGCCTAGTAATACTACGAATTATAATTTAATCACTTATGATAGAACAACTGACACTGGCGAACCATTTATAGACTTTAGAGATGATTTAGCTGGTACGGGAACTAGCAACATGAAAAAAATAGACGACCAAATGAAAGTAAATGCTGATGCAATTACAGCTAACGATGATGCAATTACAGATTTAGAGGGAGTCGGCAGAACAACAGAAACAGTAAAACAAAATGCTGATGACATTTCAGCAATTGAAACAGATATTGATAATAATATAAAATCAAATATCACTTATTTTTCAACATCTGGTACTAATACTTATACAGTAAACACAACAGGTACTTTTCAATTTACAGATGGATATACTCTAAAAGTTAATTTTGTATCTACGAACACAGGTGCTTCAACCCTTGCTGTAGATGGAACTAGTGCTAGAAATATTTATTTAGAAGATGGTTCAACAGCAGTTTCAGCAGGTGATTTACGTGGATATGTTGAGTTAGTATATAAGCTTTCAGTAGATGCGTTTGTATTAAAATATTCAGATAGAAATGAAAAGGGAAGAGTTTACTCACTAGATGCTACAGGCACAGACACGCTCACTGCATCATACACAGGCTTAACCTACTTTACGGGGCTAAAGGTTAACTTGACTATTGCAAATAATAATACAGGCGATGTAACGCTTAATGTTAACAGTTTAGGTGCTAAGTCTATTAAATTTCTTGACGGTAGCGAACTAAACGCAGATGAGTTAAAACAAGATTATATTTATTCACTAGAGTATAACGGAACTGATTTTGTTTTATTAAGCACAGACGGAATAAAAGCAAATAATAAAATCGACAATTCATTCTACGCAGACATAAACGCCTACTACGGCAATGTAAAGACTGTTGATGATGGACAAGACGAAACTGTATGGAGTGGTGGAACACCTGTAGCAGATACTTCAAATGTAAAAATAGGAAGTCAAAGTGTTGGGTTTACAACAATAAACGGTACAATTACGCCAACAGCAAATAGTTTAAGTTCTATTGATTTTGAAGTTTTAAACAATGGTGAAACAAGTCTTGCACAAGATTATTTATATTTTGTTTGCAAACTTGGTGCTTTAGTTACAGATTTAAAAATAAGACTATCAAGTGATTCAACTTTTGCAACTGATTATGTAGAATATACATTTAGTGGACTAACTTTGAGTGATTGGAATTATTTAGATTTTCAAAAAGCAGATTTTACAACAGTAAGTGGTGGTGCTGATTTAGGAGATATTCAATCAATTCAAATTTCAGTAACAGCAACAGGTGCAGAAACTTTTAATTTACAACTAATCCAACTCGTCAAGAAAGACCCACTAGCAGACTACCCTAACCCATTCCAACGCAACGGAGCAAGGGACTTTGCAATTAATAGTGGTGAGTGGTTTGTTGGTGAAGAGTTTGGTGAGATTATTGTTAAGGAGATTAAACCTGGTTCATCATCATTAAACGGACTTGGTGGTATTAAAACCTATACTAATTTCACTTTAAGTGTTACAAAGTTAATGAGGTCGAGTAATAGATATAATGCTTGGGTAGTTGACAGTAATAATAGCATAAGGTTTCAAAAGTATGATTCTGACCTTCAACTACAGATTGAAGAGAATGGAAGTGTTACAACATATACTGAGACTATTGCAGGCACAAATGATAGTAGTGTTGTTGATTACATTCTCGCTAAACAAGGGTCAAATGTATCACTAACAGCCATTGTGGATGGAGATATTGTTAATTCAATCAAATTAACAGCAACAACAACTTTATCTAGTGCTGGATATATTTCGCTTGGAAAGACAACATCTGAACAAACATTTTACTCAGTCTCAATCACCGAAATAGCCCACGCACATCACGCAGACATTGCAGAAGTGGCTAAGGGGTTGACGGAACAGGCTTATTGTGATGTAAGAAGTACTGCTATACAATCTTTATCAAATGCTACGCAAGTACCAATAGTATTTAATTTTACGGATTTTGATAATAGAGATATGCTTGATGCAAATAATCCTACTAGAGTTTATATAAGAGAATCAGGGAAATATTCAATAATGGGTACAATTGCATTTTCTTCTAATTCAGCAGGATATAGGCAAGTAGCTTTTAGGGTAAATGGTTCTATGTTTAAAGCACCAAGCGCAACGTTGGCATTAAATGGTTCAACTCATATTATTACTATTAATTTTTTGGATAACTTAGCAAAAGGTGACTATATTGAACTTTTGGGATATCAAGATTCAGGTTCTGCTTTAAATACAGTAATTGCTGCAACATATGCACCGATGCTTAGGGTTGCTAAAATAGGATAGGAGGAAAACATGAATAAATTATATGAAGCAGTAAATGCCAATAAACTAGTAGATGAATTACAAGCGGCAGGACTTCTCGAAAGAGAGTCCATGTCCTTCTTCCCAAAAGAGAATGGGCTTGAGATTCGGTTTAGGGATGTTAAGGAAATCAGCAATGATGTGCTGAATGAAAATGACGAAGTGATTGATACGGTTGTTAATTATAAAAAGCGTGTAACAGAAGAAATAACAGAAACGGTTGATGATGTTGAAGTTACAAAAACTAATGAAGTTTGGAATGAATATGACCCTACTCAACTCTTTTCTGACATTCAAGCGGTTGTTGACAATCATGACCCATTAAAGGGTATTTTGGATTCCCAAATTGAAATAATAAAAGAAGAATGTGAAGCTAAGATTCTTGGTGGATTTGAATCAGATTGCCTCGGGGAAACTAAAGTGTTTTCATCTAGCATGAACAATCAAGCCACAATTCAAGGTTTGGTTTTAACTGCGATTATGAATATGAGTGGTTTTGTAGATGAAG
>Ga0272440_1004104_pt1 | contig 10564 bp, 3 predicted proteins | sample SSMMMBAug17_FD_192440 | JGI IMG/M metagenome (GOLD analysis project Ga0272440, IMG submission 192440) | Marine sediment archaeal communities from Little Sippewissett salt marsh, Falmouth, MA, United States - SSM-MMB-Aug17 | ecosystem: Environmental > Aquatic > Marine > Wetlands > Sediment ... | reverse complement strand
AAAGGGCGGGTTAACTCATAAATATAAGATCAGTCAGGAAGGCTTGAATGCAATCAAAACATATATTGATCGAGAGCGTTCAACAGACAATGAGCAATGGAACTCGCCAGCTTTGTTTTTGTCAAACAGCCCTAATAAACTTTCATGACCATTTCAAGGGCCACCCCCAAACATGAAAATTATTAATTCGACAACTGAACATAATATGCTATATAGTCTGTAGAGGAGGGTGAGTAAAGGTCGACTTTCTTAATGGTGGACAAAAAACCCCGACAATAAACTGATCTAGAATTGTTGGCACGAACCCCCAATTGTTTCATGCATTGATATACATAGAACGGATGGTAAAATGTCCTGTTTTTACAAGGATCTCCAGCAATTCTATTCATCCTTTCTCAATTCAAAGGGTCTTATGCAATTATAACCTGAAAGAAAGGAGGGATAATGATTAATGATACAAGCAATTGCAAAATGTGTCGCAGGACTGGACGTTCATAAAAAGAACGTTGTTTGTACACTGTTGAGTGAACAAAAAAATGGTGAAGTAGTGGCGCAAACCAGAGAATTCTCCACTTTTCGTAGAGATTTAATTGATCTTGCAGAGTGGTTAAAAGACTCAGCTGTTGAATTAGTAGCTATGGAAAGCACAGGCATTTATTGGAAACAGGTATATGAAGCTATAGAAGATGTGATGTTGAATGCATCTGTTGTAAATGCACGACATGTAAAAAATGTACCAGGACGAAAGACAGATGTTAAAGATAGTTTGTGGCTTTCTGAGTTGACTCGCTGTGGTTTGTTAAATAGCAGTTTTGTTCCTCCACGGGATTTCCGACAATTACGGTTACTGACACGTTACCGAAAAAAATTGTCAGGGATCTTAAAAGCGGAAAAAAATAGACTGCATAAGCTACTAGAAGCCTTTGGAATCAAGCTAAGCTGCGTAGTCAGTAAAATCGACGGCGTATCCTCAAACCGAATGCTGAAAGGCATATTGGAAGACCTTGACCCTGAAGAGATTGCAGATATGGCAGTGGGTCGACTGCGTAAAAAGAAACCAGAACTCTTAAAGGCGTTAGAAGGTTATCGGTTAAGTGATCGCGATCGATTTTTACTAAGCATTCTTTTGTCTCATATAAAATGGATAGAAGAGCAATTAGTAAAAATAGATGAGCAGATCGTATCGGCAATGAAGCCGTATAAAAAGCAGTGGGAGCTGCTTCAAACGCTACCAGGCGTAGACCAAATAAGTGCCGCGATGATACTGTCAGAGATCGGCGTAGATATGGGGGATTTCAAAACATCTGGAAATATATGTTCCTGGGCCGGAATGTGTCCAGGAAATAATGAAAGTGCAGGTAAAAGAAAGAGTGGTAAGACCCGAAAAGGCAATAATTACATCCGAACGATATTATGTGAAACAGCCAATGCAGCGATAAAAACAAAGAGTCAGTTTAAAGGAATGTATCAAGGGCTCGTAATACGAAGGGGTCATAAACGAGCAATCGTTGCAGTAGGGCATAAAATGTTAAAGATTATTTATTCGATGCTTAAAACAGGAGAGGCTTACAAAGATCCAGAAATTGATTATGAGAAAATGATGGTAAAAAAGAATGCTCCGAGGTGGATAAAGGCATTGAAGAAATATGGATATGTTAACAAGGAAGGAATGGTTTAGAGTCTAAACCGAAAAATATATTTTGTATTGTGCAATTAATTTTGAATTATCCAGGCAGCATACTTCACTCCCCATGAGTGAAGATCAAAAATATAAATTTCAATGTCTGGAAAATCAAAATTTCACGATACGTTAATAACCTCTGATTGTTAAATTAGTAGGCACAATAGAAGTGCGTTCTCTCATTATTAGAGATTTTCATGGTAAGAGGGGATAAAAACAGCAAAACAAGTAGATTGGATAAGCGATGGTGGTAAAGGATTTTGGGGAGTTTATTACGAACTATTCTCCAAAGTAGCTCAAGGAATATTAGATTATTATCACGCGTCCCAAAATATATGGAAAGCAGCTAAAGCCTGGCTTGATGGTCGAACCACGAAAGCTCAAAACTGGTTTACTGAAGCAAGAAAAAAATTGAAAATTGGAAAGGTAACAGAAATAATATCTGAATTAAGGAATGAAGTGAAAGAAAATGGGGCATTATCAGATGAGACATCAGAGGAAATGGAGAAAGTATCAAGATATTTAGAGCAGCATGTGGAGCATATGGATTATAATAGTTACAAGAATTCAGGTTTACCAATAGGAAGTGGAATTGTAGAGAGTGCATGTAAATGGTTAATTCAGCAGAGATTTAAAGGTGTAGGGGGTGTAGGGGATGAGATGGAGCGTTGAAGGTTTCAATAATTTACTTTATCTGAGGCTGGCATGGGTTAATGAAGATTTTGATAACGTATTTGGATAACTTTTGCTTCCCCCTACTGTTGGATACGCCCTAGTTGATGTCTATAGAATTTTTGTTTTTCCGATACATTAAAGTAATAAGGTGATTTCCGGAAATAAATATACCATGATTTCTGAAGTTCATAATTTGTCTCCGTTGCATGTGTAGAGACGTAGCATACTACGTCTCTACGTTTGCGCAGTTGCCAATATCCTAAATTTTGGTATATTTATTTTCGGAACTTACCTAAAACCTCTCATTTTAAGTGGGGGAATTTATACCTTCATTGATCATTTTTGAATTCCAGATTTATGTTTTAGCTATTCTAATGTCTGATTTGATCAATAGATCAAATCATTATTTTTTTTTATTCTTTTTCATTTTCTTCCAAAGATTCCAATTCTTCCTCTTGTGATCTGACTCATTATTTGGAGGTTCAATATCTGTATTTTGATCATTTAGTTTCTCAGTTTTACCCTCTAGTTTCTCAATTTTATCCTCTAATTGCTTAATTTTGTTATTATTGTTTTCTACTATATTACGTAAATTTCTATTATTCTCTCCTAAGTCATTGATTTTTTTGTGTTTTTTACAGTTGGGTAAATTTAGCTCCAATAATTCACTAAATAAGTCATCGAAAGAAATGGGCTTGTCAGAATCTTCTATATGTGCATCGATAGAATCAATATATCGTTCAAGTTTTGTTTTGTTTATGGAAAGAGCCTTTGCTATGTATATCTTTAAATTATCAATTTCTTCATGTGCATTAGCAATTCGATTTTTATCTGAATTTGAGCTTTTATAAAAAGAATTCTCTACATCAGGAAATGATAACTTTATAAATAAGTATGTAATGTATTGATAGACGCTTTTAAGAGTAATATTTTCAAAATTATTAAATGAGGTGTCTTTAATTTCTACTAATTTCGAATTGACTTTTCTATTCTGTATTTTTATTAGAAGATCAGTTATTATTGGAAGCAGACTATCGTTGACAGAAAGAGAACCAAATCCTGAAATAAATATATTATAAACATATACACCTAAAATTTGTAGGTAGTGGTTACATGGGTCCAAATTTTTATAGAAATAATAAACAGGTTCTTCTTGATCTAACTCAAAGATTTTACTCTTACTATCATTTTTAGACGTCTTTTGAAAAATATGTTTATTCGTTTCCTTATTAAATTGTAAAGTACCCTCATGTACAAGTGCAATCTCACTGCTTTTTTCATCAGTTTCTACTTTCCATAAGTCTTTATCGTTAACGATCCAATCATTATTATCTATTTCGTTTCCAAAAAAAGATTGATCTTCAAATATATATGTAAATCTATTCTTGATTTCCTCAGATTTCATTGTTAGTTTTATTTTTCGCCTCATAAAAGAAACATAATTCGGCGTGTATTTATTTAAAATATTTTGAGATATTTTAATAAACAAGTGGTTTGTGATTAAATCCACTTTATAATCGTCTTCTGTTTCATAAGTTGGATATTCACAAGAATTCTTAACTATGTTTATCGATTCTGGTAACATTTCATAAAAGAAAGCAGTATTATCTTTACTGTTAATATTTTTATTTATTAATTCAGATATTTGTCTTAAATACCAAATGCCACGTGCCAATCTTAAAGACGGAATCAATGGTTGTAACTTTTTAATTTTTTTTGCCAATTCATTATCTTCTTCTTCATTCAGTTTTTCAACTTTTTCTCCAGTTAACAAGTTATTGTTATTTCTTTTAGATATGTAATTAGAATTTTGACTTTCAACCAGTGTACATAATAGATCATGTATTTGATTAGAAGCTTCAGCAAAGTTAACATTGTCAGCATCGTTGTTATTAACTGAATGATAAAATGTATTCTTAGCTTTATAAAACATACATTTTAATATTAATTTTACTATTTCAAAAGGTGCATACTCTTGGGTTTTCTTATGTCTAAAAGGAGCAAATATGTGAAGCAATACAGGATCTGTCAATTGTTCTGCAGCGACTTGGCGGTACATATCAAGGATTGTTGTTACATCAGAAATACGTTCTTGAAAAAATGTATCATTTGTATTTACGTTGTCATAACTTCTTATGTTATCATAAAATCTTTCGGGAGATTCTCCACAAGTAATCATGTCAAAGACAATTGCACCAAAACCGAAAAGATCTGTTCTTTCTTTCTGTTGCTTATACATAAAAATTTGTGTTCGAGAATCTGTTTTTGGTAGTGGATTATTACCTTTTTCAATATAAATTTTTGTCACTTTTTTTTCAAGTTTTATTTCCTTGATTTTATAAGGAATTTGTTCACTATCTTTACAAAAAACTAAAAAATCATCTTTTTCAATAATGCTGTCTCTAAATTTGGGATCAGGAGTTACGATTTCTATTATATTTTCTTCCTTATTAAAATTCGGAATTGATACTTCACATACATCAAAAAAATCTTTTTGCTCTGGTGATCTGTAATGCCGTGTTCCACGTGGTAACATATCTTTGATATTTGAAAAAGAATCAGTAATTAATTGATGTGTTGATATAAAACTAAGGTCACCAATTACTGAATGAACATTTCCTCCTATCTCTTTTACAAAAATATTTGAAGGCTTAAGATCGTGATGGTACAGACCAGCCTCATGAAGTGTTTTTAATCCCGAAGAAATATCCAATAAAAAAGGCATAATAGTTGAAATTCGTTCACGAAATTGCATTGATTCAAGTACCTTATACCCATTTACTTCTTCATCAAATTTTCCAGGTCCTGTTTCTAAAATCTCTTTCAATGTCCATTCATAAGCGTCTATTACTAACGCATAGCTTGAAAGGTCTACAGCAAATGTATCATAAACACATTTTTGTTTAAAAGTATTATCTGCATTGGAACCGAGAAATTTTGATGTCCCACCTCGTGTTTTGATAAGACCAGAGACACCTGCAGTGCTATTTGTTAAATTCCTTGCTGTCAAAATTCTAGTCACATCCATTTCAGACTTAAAACGTTCTTGTGCAATTGAAATAGGGTTAATCAGTGTATGTTTAATAAGGTATAACTTTTGTTCATAATTGAAATCTAAATTTGTAACTTTTTCTAAAAAAATTTCTAATGAAGATGGTTCTTTTATCAATGATTCTATATCAGTATTTTTATATAAAACATCTTTTTTAATATCATCATATTTTGCTATAAAATCCTCAATAATATGATGTGTTAAACACCATTTTCCATTGTTCATTGGGTTTTTTCTGTTATATAATATTTTGACAGCAAATTCTTCTCCATTATTATTATTAACCAAAAAAACGACCCCAAAAGTACCATCACCCAACTTTATTGGTAATCCGTCTTCGTCTAATTTGAAATAATAATTTTGAGGAGATCCAGCTTCAGTTATTGTGAATGAATAATCCTCGTCATCATTTGTAGGATAGATTACTTTTTCTTTTGGTTGAGATTTAACCTTTTTTGATGAAAAAATTGCCGAGATTGCATCACTTATTTCAGTGCTAAATTCGTTGATTGATTTATACTTTGATTTCTTTTTTAGCATTGCTTTTGATAATATGTCATCAATTTTTTGCGTCAAGCTTGGATTCAATTTATGGACTGATTGTCCGTTTACTTTTGTGTAGTGTTTCCCAGTTAAAAGCTCAAAATATATTAATGAAGTAGAGTAAATATCTAATTCAATTCCACTGTATTTGTTTGAATTTTGTGGTCTATAATACTCAGTTGTTTGGATTTTAACGTCTGAACTTTCTATTAATTCTGCCCATCCAAAATCAAGAAGAAAAGGTTTATTATATTGATCAGCGATATATATATTTGTTAGTTTCAAATTTTCATGAAATATTTTCTTGTTGTGTAAGAAATTTAATGCGGTGCAGATTTGTTTCATTATATTAAGAACATTACAAATATAGCTGGCATTCGAAATTATATCTTGATCAACGCTTATTTTTAAAAACTCCGATAAATTTTTACCTTCAATGTATTTAGTCAAGATATATAATAACTTGTTATTTTTATTCTTTTTTAATGGAACTAACGTTAAAATATTGTCATGGTGAATCTTTCCAAATTTTGAATAATATTGTTTATAATGGTCAGTAAATAGATTGTTATCATATCTTTCATCTTTTAGTAATTTCATAAAATATGTATTTTTTTTATCTTCGACTTTGAATACTTTAGAATTCCAACCTTCACCTTTATTTTCCAGAATATTATAACCATCTATCAGAGTTTTGTTTGAATTTTGTTTTTTATTGTTATGTTTCATACAACATCTCCTATATATTAATGTGTTATTGACAAATAAAAAAGAACCGGACTGTTTAATAAGGCCATGCCTGGATACCAGGCATTTCTTCATCATCTATGTCGCTAAATTTAATTTTTAATCTTAAATTTACAGTTTTTTTTCTTATTTTCCAAGATATGTTTATAAAATTTTCATTAAATCTTTTTGAATAATAATAACATGCTGGAAAAAGAAGATCCCCACCACCAATTGTATATTTTTTTGAGTCTGAATTCCCCTGTTTACTTAATTCCAGTTTTATATAATGTGTTGAATCTTTTTCAAATTTCCAAGTAAGCTTTTTATTATTCGCTGCTTCTGTAAAAAGCAAATCAATATCTCTAATATTATGGGATTTTATTTTTATATTAGTAAACCATGCTTTTGCATAAAAAGAGGTTAAAGATTTAAAATCTTTATGTAATAAAATGTCATCTAAATTTATTGGTTTGTTATCTATCTCAACGTTTTCTTTATTTCCTATCAGATAATGATATAAACTTGAGATCCGATTTTTTATTTTCCGTGCTTCTTTTTTTCTATCTGATAACAATTTGTTGAGTATCGCATGAATTTCATCCTTTGCATCTGATTCGTTTACATTTTGACTGTTATCAATTTCAATTTGTAAAATGTGTGTGACAGAACTTTCATCATTATTAAATAGAAATTTTTTCCATTCTAAACAATTTATAAGAAAAGAAAAGTTTTTTTCTGAAAACTTAAGGGGGTTCTTTTCTATAGATAAGTTATCTTCATTTATATCATATCGAGACATAAAATGGACCAATCCATCTTTTTTATCGAAAAAGAAATCTTTCATTTCTTTATAAGTAGCAGTGGATAATTGAAGTGATGAATCTGGTGGATCATTTATATTTATTTTAAATGGAAATTTTTTACTTAAAATACTCTTCCATTTAGCTGTAAATTCTTTCCATTCTGTTTCAAAATAATCTTTTTCACCTTTAGTTAACATACTATTTGCTTTGCTTATTAGATTTAAAAACATATCAAGAATACGGTCTATTTCTGGTTGATCTAAATAAAAATTTTTAAGATCTATAAGTTCAACTTTTTTTGTCTGTATTAGATTATTGGATTCATGAAAATTACTGCTAAGTTTATTTAAAAACTCATAAAATTTATTCTGCAAAATATAGAAATCTTTTTTATATCTTTGATCTTCAAATAATTTCATTGTTAATGATAATGCTTTATAAAAAATTATACGATCTCTATATTTTCTATCAATACTATTTATATTCCTTAAATTATTAATTATAATATTTAGTTCTGAATGTTGATCATTCAAGTCAATAAAATATTTTTTATCCTTCACTTTCCCGAAAAAATCATACCATAATTCTATTTTAACCAGATCTTTGAAAGGGTTAAATTTTTTATATTCATTCTGCCAGTATTCAAAGTATGAATCTATTGTACAATTTATTTTATTTTCACATTTTCTTTGAACATGTTTCTTCTTATCATCATCAAGCCTTTCCTTTAATATAAAGGTCCTAATTTTATTAATAAATTTAATGTTTTTTTGGAGTTCTTTAAAATTTTTATATTCTTTTGAGCATTTATATTCATTAAGGTATTGTTCAAGTGATTTAGTTGTATCTTTTAAAGCTATATCTTTCCACCCACCAAAAAGTTTATTTTCAAATGATAATAATTGCGTATTAATAGCCTCATTTGCATATTTTTTTATATCTGTTATATCTTCGTTCCACTCCTTTTTATAAGTTGCTATTAAATCTTTAAATATTTTTTCTTTCGAAGTTAAAATATAATCAATTCTGTTTTTAATTTTTCTCTTTATATCTATTTGAGTTTTTTGTAATAAATAAACATTCCATATTTCATACACTGAATATAATTCATTTAAAATTGTATCTGTAAATGTGTCAATATCTGAACTAAATAGACGTATAAAATTTTTAGAATTCCATGGTTTATTATCTTTGTTTAAATAATCTTTTTGAAATTTTTCCAGTTGATCTGGTTGTTCTTTACCTATACTTCTGAAACAGCTAAGTTCTTTTAGTGATAAATCTTTAAAATTTTTTTTACTAATAATCTTTAACATTTCAAGAACTTTTCTTAAAGATTCTTCCTTTATATTTTGTAATTTTTTTATTCTAAATTGATTTAATTCTATCTTGTCATTTAATTGACTATATTTGTTTGATTTATAACTTAAAAGAGGCTTTAAAATATTTGAGATAATTAGTGCGTCTTCAATCGTCGTTATTTCATTCATTAGTTCTTGAAATTTATTTTTATAAAAGAAAGTCAAAATGTAGTCATCTCTATAGCAGTTATTGATATATTTTTTATGTCCTTTCAATCTATAAAGAATATCGTAAATACCTTTAAATTGATCTTTAAAATCTATAACTGTTTTTTTTGTGGTATTTAATATATTGTAAGAACTAAGAATGTCCTTTTCTATTGTACGTCTCAGGTGGTCTAACTTATTTTCAACAGAAACTAGAAAAAGAGAGGAAACTATTAATAATAAGGCTGATATTAACAATACTGCATGTTGTAACTGTTTTTGTTTTTTTAATGCCAAGCCTGTTCTACGTACTATACCTTTTTCTATAAAAATTTTTTTATAGAAATAAGTAACAAAATTAGGCTTATATATAGGCATTTCATTTTCATAAACAGGTAATTTAGTATCATCTGTTTCAATTATGTGTTTTAGATTATTTTCAATATCCGCAAAAACTTTGAAAATAGATCTATTTCTGCTAAAACCACTACTTGTAAAATAGCAACCTCTCCAAATTAAATTATCTTTACTATCCTCATTACTAAAAATTATTTTTAACGATTCTGATAATGGTTCTAATAATTGTTTTTTTAGCAAATCTGGAAATGCTAATAAACGTATTTTAGTTTCTGGCGAAAATTCCTTGTCAATTTGTTGTAATACATAAAAATTTAATTGCTCAATATAATTATTAAATGATTTTGTAAATTCTTTAATTACAAAAGGTGTTTCGCTAAGTTTATTATCTACAAGTATATTAGGATTATCAAAACCTAGTATTTGTTGATTGCACTCTTTGCCTTGTAAAGTTGAACAAAACTCTTTAAATCCGAATATTAAATCCATTTTTGTTATTTGAACATAAACAGGAAAGACGAGTTCCATAGTATTTTTTATATCATTTAATCTTTTAAGTATCTGTAAGGCTATTTCATCAGGTTCTTCATTTATTAATGAATGTGTTGAAATTGTAACGATGACACCATCAATAGGTCTTTTGGGTTTAACACGGCATAAAAATTTTAAAAATTTATCCCACTGTTCTTTTTTTAATAGTTTTTCTTCTTTAGTTATTTCCAATTTTTCTAGTGATGTCCATTCACCTTCTGTATCTAAAATAACGGCTTTATCAGCCAAAAACCAATTACACCCCTCTGTCCCCCCTGTTCCTTCATTTGTTCGCTCTTCATCTCCTATATTTTTTAAAATACTACTACTCTTTATTGAAGAGCTTTTACCAGAAAATTGTTTACCTATAATGAATATCCATGAGTAGTTGTATAATTGTTTTTTATCTAAAGCTGCTATTGCTTTAGTTGCATGTTTTATCAAGTCTTTTTTTAGTTTTCGCTTATTAAAAAAGGAAAGAATTGATTCCTTTGAAAGTAAATATATTAATATAATGACTAAAATAATTAAAAAAAAAACTAATGCATTAAGTAAATTATTATTGTCTGATGCATGTTTTAATTTTGAAATAACTGAATTTGAGATGTTAGTAATTGATGGATATAGAGCTATTAAAAATAGTGTCAGAATGACACCAACAATTATACCTATTATAATCTTATTA
>Ga0272440_1004103_pt1 | contig 10565 bp, 5 predicted proteins | sample SSMMMBAug17_FD_192440 | JGI IMG/M metagenome (GOLD analysis project Ga0272440, IMG submission 192440) | Marine sediment archaeal communities from Little Sippewissett salt marsh, Falmouth, MA, United States - SSM-MMB-Aug17 | ecosystem: Environmental > Aquatic > Marine > Wetlands > Sediment ... | reverse complement strand
GCGCCAATAGAACATCATCATGCCTCAGACTTTGCTGTTGCTAGTCTTGTATATTTATTAATGGGGATGGTGCAATTTTTATGACGGGTAGTTCTCTTGTTAAAAAATATTTTTATTCCTCCATTTTACTTTTATGTATTCAGGAATAATCCCTAATGAAATATACTTTTGTTGAACTTGATATGATATTAGATCGCCAAAGAAATATGAACAGAAAGGAGATACAGGCCATGTTTGATACCAAACCGCGATTGCTCACTTTAAAATCGCTTTTACGATATCAAAACATTCATGTCTGTTATACAATAAGTCACTGATGACTGTTTGAGGAAGGCATTCTTTAAATTTGTACAAAGATTGAGATTCTTTAAATGCATAGGAAACGATGTCACTGCTATAGCCTTTCATCATGTTTTTTTTGTCATTTGAACGGATGGTTTTATTTGTTCTTATTTTAAAATTATCACAAGAGGCTTTCATGCCAGTTACTTTTGTGATTAATGTTGATAGAATCAGATTGACTTTTTTACCTGCAAATGTCCACCATAGAAAGTCGTCGTTTTGTTTATGTATTGAGCTGGTATCAATGTCTATCCAAAAATATTGATCGCGTAATTCTTTCATTTTCTCAATGGCGCGTTTTGACCACATATCTGATTCTTCTTTTGTGGCCAATATTTTTTTTATACCCATACAAAGTTCATAAGACAAAAGGTTTCCAGTTCCTAACCAGTTTGATTTTCCGCGTAACTTTGTTGGCTTTACATAGGCAATACGCTTATTCCAGTCAATGCCTGTTACCAGCCATGATTGACCGCCTAATAAAATGAGATGCGTTTCATTATGTTGATTCAGATCTGAAAACATAATCGCATCAACATACCCGATGATACTTTTCATATGTTTGACTGTAATCAATGGTGAACTGGTAAAAACAGAACAGATGGTCATAAAATTTCGAAAACCGAATTGTTTTTCTCCATTGTCTCCAAGCCATACCAGGCCTTGATCATGGGAAAAGATATTTGTTTGGATCATATACTTAAAAATATGTGAGATAGTCTTATCCCATTGGGATTTAAATGGGGGCAATCGTTCTAACCATTCTTTCCAAACGTTTAGGCCTGAGCCTTTTTCCTGTAAAATAATGCCAATCAGTTGTTGGGCATACACATGATAAGGACAGGGTGGCGGAATAACAGGTTCAACAAATCCGGAAGACCATAATTCCAGAATAGCTGCGGATTGTAAGAATGCATTGTCAGATGTTGCCAGAAATAGACAGTTTCGACGGCTCCCCTTTCTTCTGCCAGTTCTTCCAAGTCTTTGAAGAAAGGATGATACTGTTGATGGCGCATCTATTTGAATGACAACATCAAGGTCACCAACATCAATACCTAATTCCAATACACTTGTGGCAACAATGACACAATCTTTTTCATCACGAAAGGCATCTTCTGATTGATGACGTATATCTTTGCTTAATGAACTATGCGTTACAAATGTTTTTACGCCTTTATCATGTAAAAGTGATGCCAGTCGCTCAACACGTGCTCTGCTATCACAAAAAACAAGACGTTTTTTTCCTTTATGCAGGCGAGACAGAACGATTGCCGCATTTTCAAGGTTTCCAACATAATCCAGTTTGACATCAATCTGTTGTTTTTCATCAAGCTGTTCAATAAAAAGTTGAGATTCGCCTTTACAATGCCCGGAAAGCCAGTTCAATAGTTGTTTTGGATTTCCAACTGTTGCTGAAAGTCCCAGGCGCTGAATTTCTCGTCCGGTTATTTTGGTGAGGCGCTCTAATAAGGAAAGCAAATGCCATCCGCGGTCATCTCCTGCAAAGGCATGAATTTCATCAATAACAACAGCATGTAAATTTTCAAGCAAATGTTTATGATCAATGCGTTTTGAAATCAGTATGGATTCTATGGATTCAGGCGTTGTGAGCAGGCAGTCCGGTGGATCTGATATCATGTGATTTTTTTTTGAGGCAATGATATCACCATGCCAGGTATCTGAACTTCTGCCAACCATTCGCATATATTGGGATAATCTGTGATGAAGATTATTTAGCAGTGCTTTAATGGGGCAAATGTATAATATACTTAAACCGCTCCAGTTCTCAAAAAGCATGCGAGAGATTAATGGAAAAATGGATGCTTCAGTTTTTCCACCGGCTGTGGGAGCGATCATTAATGCATGATTGCCTGAAAGAATGGATTGAATACTTAATTCCTGAAGCGGCCTTAATTGACGCCAATCCAGTGTGTTAATGATATGATGTTTTAAAACCGGGTGAAGGTGTTCAAATGCGTTCATAAGTCAAGTTCTATGTCATCAATATCTTTTGCCGCCTGTGCATTTTTTTCAATTTCATTCATTTCTGCATCCACAAGCGTTAATTCATAATCTTTTTGTGGGTTAAAATCTGGAAACTGGTCAATTCTGTCCAGTACATCTCCCACGAGTTTTTTCAAGAAAAGTCTGGGAGCAATACCAATGATACCACCCAGATGACCTGTAATTGCAGTGGCAAACTGTTCAATGTATTGATCATTGGCACGTTCATGAATCATTTGTGGGTTTGATGAATATTGTGCATACATGTTTCTGATGGTCTGTCCCAATTGACAAAGTAATTTGAGATCAAAACCATTTAATCGTATTTGAACTGCGCGTGGATTATCAAATTTCTTATGGGTTGAAAAATCAGTATACAGTCGCTGGGCGAGGGGAGCAAGTCTTTGTACGCCCTGATTTCCATCAAAAAACATGGGGGTGCCTGTGATCAGCAAATAAAGTCCTGGAAATCGGCCAGCATCAATTTCATCAACAAACTGTCGCAGGGCATTTAATGCCTTATCGCGACTATCTGTTCTGACACGTTGAAGGGTTTCAACTTCATCTAAAACCAACACCAGTCCGGCATGACCTGAATCTTGTAATATCAGCAAAAGTCCCTGTAAAAAATTTAAAGCAGCAAAATGATCGATTTCTCCTTTAATGGCTGCGAATTTTTTGATGGAAGATGCCACATAAGGTTGTCCTGAAAGCCATGCAAGTAAACCATTGGCTTCTGAGTGTTTATTGGAAAAAATAGCCTTTCGATAGCCGCGCAATACAGATGCAAAGGCAGGTGCATTGCGTGAAATTTTTAATAAACGTTGTTCCATCAAATTATTGGTTAATTGCATGAGTCTTTGTTCATCAAGTTTGTCTGAATCATGACTGGCCAGAATGTCTTCTTCAAGGGTATAAAACCATGAATCGATAATATTTTTAAAGGCGCCTGCGTTTATGGAGCTGATGGATAAACGTTCTACAAGTCTTCGATAAACTGTTTCCAGCTTATGCAAGGGTGTGTCTGATTCTGAAATTTGAACCTCAGTAACAGCAAATCCTTTTTGTTTTGCTCTTTCCTGAAGCCATCTGGCAAAGAAGGTTTTGCCGCTGCCATAATCACCGCGCACCGCTTTAAATACACTGGCTTGTTTTTCAATTAAGCTTAATTCCGCATCAATGGCAGATTCAAATTTTTCAAGACCGACAGCAAATAATTCCAGACCTTGCTCAGGAACTGTTCCTCTGCGAAGAGCATCGATGACAATACGTTGTTTATGTTGACTAATCATTGTTAACCATTAAATTGTTCTCTTAAAAGTTTTTCATTTAAATAAACAGTTTTTGAATCCTGTGATAATACCTTAAATCCATCCACATTTAAAATTTTTTCCATTATGGCAACAAATCCAATCACTCTTGAAGATAACAGCTTTAGTTCTGTGGCAAGGGTGGGCATCATGATGGTGCCGCCATGCGCATGAATGGTTTCTAAAAATGCGCATATTTTTTCATCGGAAATGTCTTTTCGACCACACAGTTTTTTCTGATGTTGCATCATTTCAGATTGAACCAGTTTGTGAAAATCATGTTGCTTTTGTTCCAGTTTTTTTTCAAACTTTGCAAGTAAACCAGCGGATTTTACTTCTTTTTTGGGTCTCTTTTGTTTATGAACTGACGGATTTTTAATATTTACAGAAGCTTGAGGAAGAATTGTCCACCATTCTGGTTGATAATAAGGAATTTCAGTCCATCCTTTGCCTGCTTTTTCCCATTGTAATGCGCAAAGTGGTATTAAGACTTCTTGCGGCGTAAGGCCGCCATGATACCCATTTTTTTTCATGCTATAGCGTATTCGTTCACTCCAGGGGGCAATAATCTCATGTTGTTCAGTCTTTAATACACCTTGTCCTTTGATGATGACCTCCCCTGTTCTGGGTTGTTCATCATTATAGCGCCATCTTTCACCACCTTCGAAATCAAGTTTCCTGGATTGGCATTCAGAGACATGACCATGATCACCAATGATCATGACTGTTCTGTTCTTATTTTTAGCTTCATAAAGCAATTGGTTAAAAATGGGAATGAGTTCATCACGCCATAAAATAGATATCTGATCATTTTTAAACAAAGCATCATCCACCGCGTTGATAATAACGCCAACAATACGTCTGGTTGAAGAAATATCATCCTTAAGCTTCTTGCTGATGGTTAATGTTCCATCATTATTCAAAATATCAGCTTTATGAAATAACGATGGCGGAAGCTTTCCAGAGGCATTATTAAGATCTTCATTAGACATAAAACATTTGGATTCATTATCTTTGGGATCATCGGTTAGTTTTCCACAAAGTAAACTGCGTCTGCAAACATCTGTTACAGTAGGGAATGCCGCAATCACAGGTTTGTGAAAAGAATTGTCTTCAAGGTCTACTTCGACCCATGAGTCATTGTTTAATAAATCGTTTTTAAATTCTGACAATACCGCATAATTTAACCCATCGATGACAATAAAAAGAATGTGATCTTTTTGGGCTGCTTTTGCAAGAACTTGAGATAATACCTGTTCAATAAATATGATATTCTTATCCTGTCGACCATCAGCAGTGCATTTTACCAGTAATTTTGCAAATCGTTCATTTTGTGCTTCTCGTATGTCCTGAGATTTTTTGATCAGAAAGCTATATGCGTTACTCAATAAAGAAAAATTGTCTCCATAAGAAATAATACGTCTGGCACTGTCAACAAATCCCCCATCACGCACATAGTTTTCTGCGATTTGTGAGAAAGTGGCACCTTCTAATGTATCCTTTTTTTCATACCATAGCCACTTGATGAGTCTGAAAGACATGTCGATTCGATGAATTCTTTGGGAGGATTTTTCGGCTAATTGATGATCATGTATTTGATTGAGCAAATGATTTAATAAAGAAAAATCTGGTTGATTTCTCTTTCTGAGTAAAATTTTTAATTCATCTGCATATTGACTGATTCGCTGTTCAAAACCTGCTGATGAAACAGAACTCAGGTATGCATAATCGATAACGCCAATGTCTCTTAACAGAAAATCAAGTTTACCTCGAATAGACTTTGTGATGTTTTCTTCTCCATTATGAATATAATTAAAAAATAATTCTTTGGCTGCTGTGCACCACAAAATGGCGTCATCTTTTTTCAGGGGCGTATTTAGTGTATATTTTTCCAAACGAATTGAACCATCTCGAAGAATTGATGGATCTTTTACGTTATCAGATGATGTCACATCATAAGCAAGTCCCAATGCCAGCAGGTTAAAGTAATGATCACTCATAACAAATGTGAGTAATGATGCGCATAAATGTCCGGACATTGTGTTGACCCATTCACGTATATCATTACGCTGTTGATCAGGTAACTGTTTGAATTGTTTTATATTGTTTTCACTTTGAGACCATTTAAGTATATCCTTAATATCTGGTATTGAACTATTCAGGCCAATGGTCACTGGAAGTACTTCTGACCATATTCTTTCAGCACTTAAAAAAGCATTGGGTGTGCTTTCATACCCATCAACCGGCGCAGATTCAATTAAGACATTTGCCAGCCAGGGTTTATTCATGACTGAACTATCCATATTTCTGGCTTTGAATAAATCCTTTACACCAGACCAGGGCTTAATGGCTATTAGTTTTCTTTTTGCAACGCTCGCAATGATATCATCGCTGATATCACGATCATCTAAATTTGTAATAAAAACCAGTCTTGACTGAGATTCTTTTGCCTTTAATATGGCGTCTCTGATGGCCAATTCAGACTTGCATTGAAAAATATTGAATTGAATATTATTGACCTTAAGACATTGCTCTCCTTTCCAGTCATTTGGACTTTTGAAGCCAATGATCGCAGCCTTTGGAATATTGAGTAAAACATGTGATATCAAGCTTTTTATTTGGGATGTATTTATTATTGACATTTTTTAATCACCTTTTCTGGTAAATTTCCCATGACAGTTTGATGCGTGCTTGATCATAGTTTTCAAGACTTTTGCGAATATCTTTCATGGTTGCATCCAGTTCCTTTTGACTGATATCCTTTTCATCTTTTTTCAATACTTTTTTTATGTCAGGATTTGGCTCTGGCGGTTCTGGTTCATCCGGCTCCGGTTTGGGCGGATCAATGGCTTTTTGCATTATGAGAATGGCTTCTTTTTCAATGGCTTTGAGTTCAGACTTTAGAGAAATAACATATTCATCTGATGAAATTGCCTTATTAAGTCTGTTCAAGAGGTTTTGGGCATCTTCTTGGTTCTTCTTCACCAGTTTTTCTATTGACTCAATCCATTCCCAATTACATTGACGAATCGCCAGTATCATTTTTCCGGCATTTTTCAGACTACTCCCCATGGCAGCATCAGATATGATATGTTCTTTGTTGTTTGGATTTTTCCATTCGGCCAATTTTTCAATCATTTTTTGACCTTTTAACTTGCCAAGTTCGTTCATCAGCTTATGGGTCGCTTTTGCAGACAGTAAACGTGGAAAGGTTTCATCTGATTTTAAAAATTTTTCTGTTAATTCAGAGAGTACATTGGGAAGACTGAGACAGTCTTCCTTATTTTCAGTAATTATTTTTACGATACTGTCAGCCAGCTCAGCCACATTGGATGCATTGCGCACTTGTTTGGGGGTGGTGCCAAAAATATCATAAGCTCTGTCAATGGCTTTTTTCCAATGAGATTCAGAAGGTAAATCAATTGTTTTTAATTCCATATCCGGATCTAATGTATCTATTTCAGGTGAAACAGCCGCACCATTCAAATAAAACGAACGATTGGTTTGTGATGCATAGGTCATTATGATTAAATTTTTTAGAAGAACAGGGAGTCCCATTGGTTTGGGTTTTTCTATCCATTCATATAAGTGCTTGACTTTAAATATATCATTTCGCGAGGCACCACACTTATTAAAATGATCTTTCCAAATATGGTCCAATACAAAATGTGCTTCCCCCATCATCCCTATTTTTAAAGGAATAACCAGTTTTCTGAATTCTTTGCGAAGGTTTTTCTCTACACTCGTTCGATCATCCTTTGATTGGATGGCCTTTTCAATGACATGATATATCTTTCCAAGACTTTTGGGTGTCAGGCGAATATCATCTTCAAATTTGGGATGCCCCGGATATTGATAAGAAAACATTTGATCCAGTATATGGTCTAATGCCTGTTTTAAATCTGCGCCCACCGGTGGCCTTAAATCAAAATCCGGTTTAAGGGAACAAAATTGTTCTGAAAGTTCAAGGTTGTCCTGAGGATCTAAGGCATCCTCATGTGATGTACTGATACCATAGGCATTTTCAAGATATCTGATCATTAATTGTTTTAACTGACTTTTTTGATTTTCAAGCAGGGCTTTTGCTGTTTGTCTGTCAGAAGGGGTCAGGTGGTGAGTATATGAAGCAAAGTGATCCCCTTTTAGCAACTGGTTGATAATTACAAATTTGCCGAGTTCATTTAAGGCGCCTGAGGACAAAAATGAAGGCAGCCACACAATGGTATAGGCACCGGAAGTACTTTGATTTTGAAACGCTTCAAGTTTGGCAGTATCATCTTTTGGACCATAATTTTTATGATCAAATGGCCAATCAATGATAATTTGCCATTTATCCCCTTTTGATTCAAAGGAAGATAAAGACATTTCCCTGACATTTCCAAATAAAATTTTGCAATCGCGTTTCGTCCCTCTCCAGCTAAACTGATGATCATTCAACAAATCATCCTTTTCTTTGATGCGAAACGCCTGGAAAAGCAATTTTTTTATTTCCCGGATTCTATTTCCCTGAGAATCAAAACTTTTTGCCTGATCAAGGATACTTTCAATATCAACGCCGCTGAGTTGAATGGCCACAGTTGGATTGTTATGGGAGTCGCTAATTTTAATCTGTCCGACTTGTGATGCCCATTTTCTGCATTTTGACAGAACAATTGAACTTTCACCTCCCGGTATGGGAGATTTTATGGTGCCATGATTTAAGGCTGTCAGGCGTTTAATCGTTAATCCTCTTAAGGCTTCCACGTTTGGCGCAAGCGCTGCCAGAAGAAGGGTTTTTACGATGCGATCATCATTTTTTAAATGCATTCGTTTTGGGTCATCATGCTTTAAGTCTTCTGCTTCTTTAAAAGTAATGCCATGTTCTGATTCCAGAAGCGGTTTTAATTTTTCTTCGTACAATTTAATGGCATTATCAAAACTGCGTCTGACTTCGTCACAAACAGCTTCATCACCTTCAGATACAGCATCATAAAGATCACCAACCGGGATAATTTCTCCAAGTGTCATATGATCTTTTTTTTCAATAAGGACTTGAAGCATTACTTTTAAGGCGGTTCGTTCACGTTGAAGTAGAAAAGACATGGCAATTAACGTATTCATAAAGGCAGGGCTAAATGGATAAATGTGTCTGAACATATTTCTATCAGCGTCACTGGTTAAAAGGACAGTCATTACTTCTTCGCGTATGCGCGATGTTTCCTCAAACGCCTGATCAATTAACTGTTTTGCATGGTCTGATTTGGGGTGTAAAATTCTTTTTTGAGCAATTTCCGGCAAATTTTTGTCTTCAAGTTTTATGCTGGCAAAACGTGCTTCCCACCAGTCAAGGGCATCGCTAAAGCTGACATATTCTGATCCGGTTACATTTTCACCAATCAGTTCTTTCAGGTCCCTTTGTCTTGCCACAAAACTAATGATCGGAATGGGTCTTTCTGCAACCTGTGTTTCCACCAGCTTGGCCAGTTTGGGGCCCTCGCGATGGACAAACTGGACATCAGCGGCGCGTGTTGCCAGCCATAAAATAAGCTCATCAAGAAATAGAATTAAGGCATCATAGCCAAGAGATTCTGCATGTTTGCTGATAATGGATAATCCATCATCAAAATCAACAAATTCACTGGTTGTCTTCACAGAAGAAAAAAACGTTTTGACCAGATCACCGCACAGTTGAATTTTGTCATCTGATTGATACGAGGCATTCAGTGCATTTTCAAAGGTGTTTGCATCCCAGAATTCTTCCTGATCCAGGCTTTTCCAATCGCCAGAACTCGCTGATGACTTATTTTTATTGAGTCTGGCAAAAAATTTATCATCCCCAAGTGCTGTACGAAAATCACTAGCGTTTTTAAAGAGTTCGTCTGCTTTATAAACACCTGGAAGGGGAGCGTCTTTATGATTTTTTTCTATATAGTGGACATATCCACCTAAGACAGCCTGTTCAATACTCTCTTTGCCAATCATATGAAAGGGAATAATGAGAAATTTTTTACCTTCAGTCCATTGATTATGCTTTGAAATCACAGTTGCCAGTTCAGTAATCGCACGTGCTTTTGTATTTCCCTGTAGTATAAGGCTCAAAATGGCCATAAAATGACTTTTACCACTGCCAAAACTGCCATGAAGGTAACAACCTTTACTGTTATTGGCGTCAAGCCCTTTTTTAATCACATCTAAAGCAGTATCAAAACACGCTGCCAGCTGTTCGGTTACAACGTAGTTCTTAATGGTTGCTTCCGCCTTTTTTATACCTTCTGACAAGATTAAAACAAAATCTCCACGATGGACACTCTCCGGGAGATGAAATATATCTTTTATATATGCTGACATGAATGATGTCTCCTGCGAAATAAAGATTGAGATTCTCTTTTACTGTATGTCGATGATCAATATTTATAACTTTTTATACAGCAACCGATCAAACCCAATGGAAATAATGGCATAGGTTTGTAATGTTACCCTGTCACCAAACTCTTCAACCAGTTCTTTTGAATAGGTTACCGCCTGTTTTTTTGCCTCCTTTAATTTCGATTGAATCATTTTATGGTTGAAAAGTTCGGTATCTGATAATTTTTTGATATTTTTGAGTTTCAAGGATTTGGGTTTGATATATTTAAATTCAATCAAGGTATCAATCAGTTGATATTTCCGGAAATCCGGTCGGACAATCATGGCAAGGTCGGCAAAACCAGATCGGCTTTGTCGTTCACTGATCATCAAAAAGCTATTATTCTTCAGCAAACACATAAAAATGGTTTTGATGGTCAGTTCATTGACCCATCGCCTGTCTCGCCAATTAAATGTTGTGAATATATGCTTTTCAATAAATTTTCTCATGGGGGCTATTTGACCATTTGAGAGCAGTTTTAAGGCAACATCATGTCCATCATCTCTAATCATGGGATCAGGCAA
>Ga0272440_1004102_pt1 | contig 10569 bp, 10 predicted proteins | sample SSMMMBAug17_FD_192440 | JGI IMG/M metagenome (GOLD analysis project Ga0272440, IMG submission 192440) | Marine sediment archaeal communities from Little Sippewissett salt marsh, Falmouth, MA, United States - SSM-MMB-Aug17 | ecosystem: Environmental > Aquatic > Marine > Wetlands > Sediment ... | reverse complement strand
TGGGTTGAATATTTTTTGAACATCTTCATTGGCTTTTTGAGTTGAACACTTAGGGCATAATGAACCATCTTTTTGTGTTTTCTTTAACATGGCAGGGTCAAAAAGTTGTTGACATAAATTACATCGTTTTACACAATCCATACACAAACCATCTTTGATGAAATGAGATTTACATAAGTGCTTCTTGCACTTTCTGCACTTTGTTGAACAAGTTTGGCAAAGAAGCTTATTGCATTGACTACATATGATTTCTTTGCATTTTTTGCATACGGGTGTTTTACACAAATGACATCTTGCTATACATTTACTACAAGCTATGTGTCCTGAGCCACACAAGTAGATTTGTTTTAATTCTTCTTTACAGCAATCACAATGTAATTTTGAAACCTCTAAAGTTAGAGGGTCGTATTTTAATTCTATCATTCTTTGAGCTTTTTGTTTTGTATTGTTGGTTGTTAAAAAAGCCTCTATTGTAAAAACAGGATAATAGATGATTGTTGTATTCATTAATTTATTTTTGATATTTAAACTATGCTTGTGAATTTCATCTTTTATTGCGAACTCTTCTTCTTTGATTAGTTTAATTTTTTCTTCGCTAGATGGCCTACTAGATATAACATTTTCTAGTCTTTCTATTCTTTTTTCTATTTCTATTAAATTGTCTCCTGAAGCTCCTAGTCTTTTCTTTTCTAATTCTTGTATTTGATTTTTTATTTTTAAAGCTCCTGAATCTAATTCACTTTTTAGAGTATTGTAATGTTTTTTTATTCTTTGGACTTCTGAATCTATTTTGTTTGACAATTTTGATGAAACTTGATTTTTTTTATCTTCTAAAAGTGTTTTGAGATTTTCTTTTGCAATCTTATATGATTTTTCTATTTGTTTTGTTTCAATTTCTTTACTATTTCCCTCTGTGAGCTCATAATCTATTGGATCAAAATCTATAATTTCATTATTTTTTACATAAACTGAATTGAATATTTGCTCGTTTTCATTTAAATACTGAAAAGTTGTTTTGAATGTGAATCTATAAAGTATTTTGTTTTCCTTTGTTTTTTTAGTATTTCCTAGTTTACAATTTTTGAGGCTCAATAAATATTTTATATCTTGGTCTAAATTCATACCAAAGTCTATTTTTAACAAAGAGGTTTGAGCTTGTCCTTCTAAGTAATCGTTAATGGCTTTTAATAGAAAATTTCCTTGATTTACTAATTCTGATGAGTGCTCTTTATGTTCTGGGCTAAACACAAAATGATATGGTGCTTTTTTCCCATAAAACTTTTCAAAACTTTCATTTGCATTTTGAATAATTAAGATATTTCCATCTTCAACTACTTCAGAGCCTAGGTTTTCAAAAAAACCTTTTACAAATAGCCTAATTCTTTGTTGTCCTTCTTTCATTTTCATTTAAAACTTTTTTATTATACTCTTTGGTCTTATTATAATCTTCTATGCCTGATTCTATAATTTCTGCTAATTTATTTACTTCTGATGAAAATACTTCTAAGTTGTTTTTAGAATCTATGAATGAATTCATTAATACTTCCTCTACTTTATGTGTTCCATATTTTCCTGTTCCGTCCAATCCTAAATTAAATAAAATAATTGGCAATTCGCCTATAACTAAACCAACACAACACATTTTGTTTATTATTAAATCTACAACATGTTCTTCCATTGTTCCTTTTGTTGCCAAGCTATATATGTTGATATCACATTCTTGTCCTATTCTGTCTAGTCTTCCTATTCTTTGTTCTACTGACATAGGATTCCAAGGTAAATCATAATTCAAAATATTATGACAAAACTGAAAATTTAGACCTTCTGAACCTGTTTCAGTGCATATAAGGACATCTGCCCTGTCTTTAAATTCTTGTATTCTTTTTGTTTTTTCTTCTCTGGTAAGCCCTCCTGAGAATTCGACAACACTTAAACCTAATGGCCTTATTTTTTCTGCTATATATTTCAATGTCGTTGGATGTTTTGTATAGATAAGCATTTTTGGATTTGAATCATTTATTTTTATTTCAGAAACTATTTCGATTAATTTATTTATTTTAGAATCTGATGTTAAAGATTTGTATTCTTCTAGTATTTTTTTTGCCATTTCTTTTGTTTTTTCGTGATACTTGTTGTTGTTTATCATGTTCTCTAAGGTTTCCATGGCAGACCTTGATGAGCTTGTTATTTTTGGTAAAATTGCATATAAGGCTAATCCTCCGTCTATTTCATTGCCATCTGATGAATAATAATATTTTTTCAACAAATCGCACATTGCGTTATAAATTTCTAATTCTTTTGGAGTTAATTCAACAGAAATTATTTTTGGTATTCTTTTTTTATAGGTAATTCCCGTTTGCCTTCTTGTTCTTCTAACCATAACTTGATCAAGCCTTGATTTTAATTCTCTTGGATTTAGTGGATATCTCTTGTTTCCCCTATTTAAGAAATTTTTTTTAAATTCTTTTATTGTTCCTAAATGTCCTTTCTTTAAAATGTGCAAAAGATTGTATAATTCTATTAAATCGTTTTGGAATGGTGTTGCTGTAAGAATTAAAAATCGCTTTTTTTGTATTTTATCTACAAACTTCCACCTAGCTGTATTTTTTTCTTTTAATTTATGAGCCTCATCTACTATTAATAAGTCCCAAGGTATTTCGTGTGCCTTTTCATGTCTGAATCTTCCAGAGTTTTTATCAAACATTTTAACTCTGTCAATTGATGCTATTGCATAATCTACATTATTCCAAGAAGAATCGTCCTCTATTATTTTAAAATCTAATTCAAATTTTTCTTTTAATTCTGAAACCCACTGATCTACTAGAGAAGGAGGGGTTAAGATGAGAACTTTTTTCACAAACCCCCTTTCAAAACATTCTCTTAAAATAATTCCTGTTGTAATTGTTTTTCCCAGGCCTACTTCATCTGCCAAAAGAGCTGTTCCATTAAAATCTCTAAGTATTCTTAATGCCCCATCTGTCTGATGCGATAGCTTATATGCTAGATTTTTTTTTATTTTATTATAGGAGATAAGTTCTGAGATTTCTGTATCTTTTGAAATTTCTTCTGCCTCTACTTTTAAATCTAAAAGATTAGATGATTCAAATTTTTTATTCTCTATATTGTTAAACTGGAAATCTTCATCATCTGAAAAATCTTCATTAACTATTAGGTCTACCATCTTTTACATTTTTAGTATTAATTTATGGTTTTTTAAAGATTATAGTGGGTATGTGTTACATTTTAAAGACAAAATTCTTGACCTAATTATGCAAAAAAAGAGTATAGTAATGTTTATAATAGGAGCAATTCTTGTTATAGCATTGGGGTATTATATTATGGCAGACAATAATGTTAAAATTAAACTAGAAACAACGCAGGGAGATATTGTTATAGAGCTTTATAGTTCTGATATGCCTATTACTGCTGGTAATTTTGAGAAATTGGTTTCAGAGGGATATTATGATGGTATTATTTTTCATAGAATAATTGATGGTTTTATGCTTCAAGGTGGAGATCCTACTGGAACAGGAATGGGTGGACCAGGATATACAATAAAGGATGAATTTACTGGAACTGATTTGGACAAGAATAGCAGAGGAACAATTAGCATGGCAAATGCTGGACCTAATACAGGAGGAAGCCAATTTTTTATTAATTTAGTTGATAATAATTTCTTAGACGGCAAACATCCTGTTTTTGGAAAAGTGATTGAGGGAATGGATGTTGTTGATAAGATTGGGAAGGTTGTAACAGATGGTGCTGATAAACCACTAGAGGATGTTGTTATTAAGAAGGCTAGTGTTGTGAAATAAAACATTTGCATGCTAACGCATGTTATTTTTAATTAAATAATTCCTTATATTCCTTATCGAGGGGTTGAGATAACAAGACAAGAAAATGAATCTTTAGCTCCCAGAATAAAATTATGATAAATAATTTTATAAATTAAGGTGCCATATAATAATATGGGAAATGATTTTTTAGATTTTAATGTTTTAATTGAACAAGATGAGGACGGAATTTATGTTGCAAGAGTTCCTGAATTAGAAGGTTGTCATACTCAAGGAAAAACACTTCAAGAAGTTGTTGAGAGAATACAAGAAGCCATAAGGGTTTGTCTAAAATAAATACTTAAACAAATTGATTTAAGCAAAGAAGAATATGAAAAATTGAGAAAACGCATTTAGCATTATATTTAATTATCGACGATAAATATAAATAGTTCTTTAACTTGTTATTTATATAAAATTTATGGCGGATTAAAACGATATCGCAAAAAAACACTTTTTTAGAATGTCCTTTTGAGTGTTTAATATGCCATGATACTTTTTCTTTGAAAGTTCATTTAGCTGTTCATCATATTTATACTGGACACGAGCTTTTTGGATTAATAGATACAGATGAAGTTATTGAGATAACATCAGACAAAGAAAAGCGAACGGAAATTCTCAAAAGAACCATGGACAAACTTAAAGGAACAATGTTTTATTTAGACCATTTTTTTAGGGAAAGATAACATATTTAACCTATTGATTTGTTATGATAGAAAGATGGTGGAAAAATATTCTGATGGATTTAATGGATGCAAAATTTTTTATGATTTCAAAAAAGGCGAAAAAGAAAAGCCATGTATGGTTTTTTTGCATGGTTGGACACAAAACCATACTGCATGGAAAAAACAAATTAAATTCTTTAATAAACAAGGATATTCTACTTTAGCAATTGACCTGAGAGGACATGGAAAATCATGTAAACCAAAAAAAATTTCAGACCTTGGGATGAAAAGAATATCAAAAGATATTAAAAACATACTAAGAAAGGAAAAAATAAAAAAATATATCTTAGTAGGTCATTCTTTTGGAGGCATGGTTGCACTTGAACATTATTCCTTGTTTCCGAAAGATGTTAAGGCATTAATTTTATTAGGAACTCCATTTGGAAACCCACTGAAGAGCGACTCTTATTTGAAATTTTTTAGTTTAGAAAATTATGCAAATGATATAATCAGATTTCTTAAGGGGGTGTTTCATAAAAATAATGGATATATAGATTATTCAGAACTCAAACCTCAAAATGATATATCTTATTTTTTAAAGGGAGTTTCTTCTACTCCTATAAACAGTTTAATTGGAAGTTTCAGGGGAATGATAAAATTTGCAGAAAAAAACATTTTTGAGCAAATTAAATCTCCTACCTTGATTATTGCAGGAGAACATGACAAAAGAACAAGTGTTAAATATTTAGAAGATATTTCTAATAAAATTGAAAATTCTGTATTAAAAATAATCAAAGGAAAAAATGCTGCTCATGATATAAATCTTCAAAGGCCCAAAAAGGTTGAGAAAATTATTTTAGATTTCTTGAAGAAAGTAGGATTATAAAACACTAGCTTTACTCCATCCTAAAATATAATTCTTTTGTAATTTTGAAACATCTATTGTTTTCCCATCTAAAATTTGTCTATAGATTGGAAGAATTTGTTGCAAATTCTGATCTGTATCAATATATATTTGATTTATTCCTGATTTTATCAATGGTCTTATTTTATTAAAAAGACCAAGTTCTTTCTCATTTAATACTTCTGAACCATTATGAATTTTTTTAATATAAAAATTAAAATTTTTTTCATCTATTATTGTCTTTTCAGGAATATTATGAGCCAAAGTCATTAATCTTATTTTTCCATGGATAAATACTATAAAATCTTTATTTTTGAACTCCTGAAGTTCTTTTATTGATAGCTCTGGGGACATGATTGGCTTTGCTTTTAAAGATTGGTAGTATGACAATTGTAAATCATTGAAACAGTTGCTATTGTAATCTAGAATTATTGGAAGATTTAAGTTCATTTTTAGAATTCCCAAATTTCCTGCCACAATTCCCTTTGGCTTGATAGAAAGAATTTGTGTTTTTATTTTTTCAATATCTTGATCTAGCATTATTCTTGGTGTTATAATATATAATGGTTTTGTTATTATATTCTTTATTGATTTACAGATATCTAAATCCGCACAAATTATGTCTGCATAATTTTCTGCTATTAATGCATCTTTTTTATTATAAACTCTGACAATTAACTGCTTTCCTGAAGACTTTTTAGACTTGATTATTATGGGATTATTGGCTGTTTTTCTTTTTTGGATTTTAATTGGTTTTTCTTTCACCTTATAAAAAACCTTTTTTATTCTTGAAGTTCCTGATGCTTTTTTTAAATTAAAAATGTATTTTTTAGAAAAACCTCCCTCTGTAAATTCTCTTGAAAATGCACTTGTTAAATCTTTTCTCATTTGAGGTGTTATTTGAAAATTATTATTATAAAAGGAATCTATTGCTTTTCTATAAACAGAAGTTGTAATGTATGCGTAGTAAGGAGTTCTCATTCTTCCTTCTATTTTTAGTGTATTGATTTTAAGGTTGATTATGTCTGGTAATTTATCTATTAGACATAATTCTTTTGGAGATAAAAGAAAAGCTTTGTTGTATAATTTTCTACAAGGCTGAGCACATTTTCCTCTATTTCCTGAACGCTGACCCAAAAGACTAGAAAACAAACAGCTTCCTGAGATACAAGCACACAATGCCCCGTGAACAAATATTTCTATATTATTTTTGTAATTTTTTCTAATTGATTTAATATTTTCTTTATCTAATTCTCTTGCCAAATTAATACTCTCTATATTTGAAAAAAGATTTGCATGATTTGAGTTTAAAATTCCTGCCTGTGTTGAGATATGAATTTTTAATTCAGGAAAATTTTGTTTGATTATTTTTATGAATGATGGATCTTGAATAATTACTGCATCGACTCCTTTTTTGTAAGCATATTTTAATTGATTTAGATAATCTTTTATTTCTGAATTTTTTACCAATGTATTCATTGTTAAATAAAGATTAACATTGTTGGATTTGCATAACTTAACTGCTTGCTCTAGATAATCTTTATTGAAGTTTGTTGCAAATTCTCTTGCATTAAATTTATTCATTCCTAGATAAACAGCGTCTGCTCCTCCTGCTATTGCTGCTTTTAAATTTGAGAGAGAGCCTACTGGAGATAGGAGTTGGGGAATCATTTTAGTAAATTCCTTTTCCAGCTAGAATGAGTAACTTTATACACATTTTCCATGTGCTTTTTTCCTGTGGCTTTACAGGTTGTAGGCCCGTCTTTTTTTAAAAATTTTCCTCCTAGTTTCTTAGCTAAATTATTTGATGGAATATTTTTTTCAAAAACTGGAATAATTATTTCCTTTAGTCTTAATGTGTTAAATGCGTAATCAAGAAGTCTATTTGCTGCTTCTTTTATATATCCTTGTCTCCAATAGTTTTCTCCCAGCCAATATCCTATGTGGGCTGTTTTTTGCTTTCTATCTAATTCACTTATGCTTAAACCACCAATTACACCTGGTTCTTGTTTTCGCTCTAATACAAAATTATAACTTTGCCTTGGGTGTTTTGCATATCCTTCTTGGCAATGATTAATATACCATTTTGCATCCTCTGTAGTATATGGGTATGGAACTGGAAGTAGCCATTTGCTAATGTTTAGATTGTTGATGTTTTTTATTATATTTTTAGCATCGCTAGACTTGATGTCTCTCAGGGTTAATCTTTCTGTTGCTAGTCTCATTTTAATCTTTCTCCTAGTACAGCTAGGAATGATTTACTTATAATTGTTTTCCCAGAAAGAAAGGAGAAGACAGGATCCCAACCTTTTGTAGTCTTCTCCTCTTTACTTTCTGAGTTTGTTATGTTGTGCAATTTCATTTTCTGTTGTTTGTTTTACTTACTTGGACATAGAACATAAATATGTTAAAAAATAAAAATACAAGAAGTTGTATATTTAGGCTGCTGTATAATCTGTTTGTTGTTGAGGGTATGCAGATGAGTTGTTTAGGCTGTATGGATTGTTGCTAGAACTTGAGGAATATGGTGCTGGAAAGCTAATTGTATTGGAGGAAGTAGAATAGGGTTTATCTTTGTTTGCAGGATAAGGAGATGAGGCATGGTGTGACGATGGACTTATTACTCTTAAGAATGGAATGATGTTGTTAGGTGCAACTTGGTTTGTTTGAGCTAAGAAAGTAGATATATCATAGTCTCTTTTCACAGATGAAAGAATTTGGTATTCTGTTCTGTCTTGGTTTGCTTTGACTTTGCTATTGTCAACAGGGGTTGACATGATTTTGTTATACTCCCCCACACTCATAATTCTGGGTTTGTATAAAGAACTAGGGCTAGTAGAGCTTGTATTTGAAGTGGATGAATTTACCATAATAGATATTGGGGTTTGTGGTTTTTAAAGATTGTTTTGATTGAGAAAAATAATGCAAGAATCTTTATATAGATAAAAAACTAAACTAAAATATGAGAAAAAGAAGGTTATTAGGAATTGGATTAATGATTTTGGGATTGGCTGTAATATTGGCTAGGCCTCTGGGTGTTACAGGAGCTGTTGTTGGACTTGGGGGATTGAAAGATGTTTGGTTTTATATTGTTGGAATGGGAATGATTGTTAGTGGGGTTGTTTTGATAGGGGGATTGGAAACAATTATAAAAACAAAACCTGGGAAAGGTATAAAGGGTGATTATGTTCCACTTAAAGAAATTTTAGAAAAGAAGAAATTAACATCCAATAAAGTAAATGTTGAACTAAGGGATGGTAAAATATTTCGAGATGGAAGACCAATTCAAGGATTCAAAGTTGTTAATGGCGAAGTAGAATTTACAGGGTATCACTTTACTGATCCAGATAGTGCGAAAATGATAGAACAAGACCAAGGATTAGAAATAAAAAATTATTTAGACCCTTTTATTTATCTTTTAGAAGCAATGAGCTATGCTGGTATGAATGAAAAAGAAGTTAGACACCAGATAGGTTCTTCTTCTGCAGAAGAAGCATTAAACATGAAAATTAGATATCCTCTAGATAGAATTTATTTAAAATTTAATAAAGATAGACCCACTCATTATGCTATTGAAGGAAATGTGGGTGTAGAAAACATAGTCCCTAAAAAAGGAGAATACATTACAAGAAGAAAAATAAGCGAGTTATAATTTTCCTATTTCTTCTCTAACTCTAGCATAATATCTTCTTTTGCTTTCTTCTTGTGGTTCATTTAAAACTAATTTCATTAAAAGCTTGTCTACTTCCTTAGAGCTATTAAATAATTTTACTGCTCTAGTTGCTGGCTCTGCCAATGTTTCAGCAGGTTCAACATTTATATTAAAAATATTGTCCAAGTTTTTTTGTAATCTTTTTTTTCTTTTTACAAGATATTTATCAAAATATTCCTTTAAAAAATATGAATGTGCCAAGGGTTCAGGACTTGAAGGATCTATATTTTCTTCTACATCGAAAAAGCAAACACTTTGCTCTAAAGCAGACTCAAGAATCTTTTCTTTAATTCCCTCACCAATATTATTATTTAAGTGAAAAAAATAAGATGGCATATAAATTTTTCTTCTAGCTTCCTCAATATCTAAAATTCTATCGCCATAACTATGCCCTTCTACTTTCCCTCTTCTTTTTGTAGGCCTCTTGTAAAGGAATGATAAATCACATCCTCCATTTATAATTTTTAGACCTTGCCAAATTCCCTCGACACTTTTAGAAAAAAAAACCTCCTGTCCTGGGACTGGAATATGATATTCTTCTTTGTAACTAAAAGGACTAAATATATTGTAAGGTTCAGGCGCATAGCTACTTACATTTAATCCGTTTTCGAGCCTTGAGCCCTTACTTTTAGGGGCAACAGAAAATGGTGAATTTTTATTATTTTGAGTTGTCATTTTTGGTGTGTTTTATCTTTAATCATCTCAGAAAAACATGCTGAGTTCATGATCACCTCAGTGTATATCAAATAGGATATTTTGATTTAAAAACCTTACTAATTGTCGTTATTTTGTGAGAGTAACATTGGAAAGATTTAAAAAGTATATTTGTATCCAAAAAATAACAAAATGGTACAAATTTATAGTCTACACGAATCTAGAAATGGAAGTGAATATGAAAAAAGACACAGAACTCCATCTGTAGAAAAAATGGGATTTTTGCCTATTAACTCTGAAGATCTCATGCTTCTAACTACTGAGCAAATTGCAGAAATAGAAGACAATATGCAAACCAGAAATAAACCTTTTGCTGGCACAGAAGAAGGGTTTGTGCATAGAAATTTCTTAGATATTCGAAATTCTTACTTTTAACTCTTCTCCCTAATCAACTCTTCAAAAACTTCTCGTTCTTTTTGGTAGAAAATTCCTAATGGGATTTTGGCTTTAGGGTTGTTGTAGTCGAATTCTTCTGCTTTTTTCATGGCTTGTTTCATGTCTGTTTTGTCATGACCTTGTTCTTGAATGTTGTATGTTCTTTCTTTATAGCCTTTGTCTGGGTGGAAAATTATACATGGCTGAAGAACTTCTATGAACTTGAATCCTTTGTGTTTGTGGGCTTCTTCTAAGACTTGCTTGACTTGAATTGGGTCTGCGAAAACTCTTGCTACAAAACTTGCTCCTGCTGTAAGCATTAGTTTTATTGGATTCATTGGCTGAAGCTTAACTCCAAAAGGTGTT
>Ga0272440_1004100_pt1 | contig 10571 bp, 7 predicted proteins | sample SSMMMBAug17_FD_192440 | JGI IMG/M metagenome (GOLD analysis project Ga0272440, IMG submission 192440) | Marine sediment archaeal communities from Little Sippewissett salt marsh, Falmouth, MA, United States - SSM-MMB-Aug17 | ecosystem: Environmental > Aquatic > Marine > Wetlands > Sediment ... | reverse complement strand
TGTTTGAATTAAATTTTATTTAATTTAGCAGATCTATTTAATAAAACACTTTAAGTCCCGTAGGGACGACAGAAAATAGCCTGGAGTTTCAACTCCAGGCGGGCGAACAAATTTAGGCGGTCGAGCTTAACCTGACGGCTATGGCTTTTAGCCGGGTTGAGTCCCCCGCAAGGGGGAACTCGGCCTTAACTTAGATACCTGTAATTATAAGATATAGACTATAAGTTTATTTTAAACACGCATTTCTTTTTTGAAACATGTAATGCTGCACCCAAATCTATTTGATTAAAGTAAGGGGTTGCCTAACTGATCTCCAAGACGTTTTCTGATGAAATAAACAGAACAGAATTGATTTATTTGACTCGTGGCGCCAACTCACCGTTCGCATAACGTAGATACATCTTTTCCAAAGAAATCGGTTTTATTTTAGAAGCCATACCTGCACAGCCAAATGCCTCATAGCGATCTTTACAGATTCCTTTCATCCCTTGAGTTGCGACTTTGAGGTATTTTCGTGGATCAAATTCCGATGGCTTATCATGCATGAATTTTCGAATGGAACCTGTTGACGCCATTCGCAAGTCTGTATCAATATTAATTTTGCGAACACCATTCTTGATTCCCTCAACAACTTCTTCAACTGGTACACCATAGGTTTTTCCCATATCACCACCATGAGAGTTGATAATTTCCAACCAGTCCTGTGGTACAGCCGAAGAGCCATGCATAACAAGGTGTGTATCTGGAATACGTTCGTGGATTTCCTTGATACGGTCAATGGCAAGAATATCTCCGGTTGGCGGCCGTGTAAACTTATATGCACCATGACTGGTACCAATGGCAATTGCCAATGCATCCACCTCAGTTTTCTTTACAAAATCTGCTGCTTGTTCAGGATCAGTCAAAAGCTGGTTCTTGTCCAGCTTTCCTTCAGCGCCAGATCCATCTTCTTCAGCAGCCATACCTGTTTCTAAAGATCCAAGGCATCCCAGTTCCCCCTCAACCGAAACACCGCCAGCATGGGCCATCTCTACAACCTGTTTGGTCACAGAGACATTGTATTCATAAGTTGATGGCGTTTTCATGTCTGGCATCAAAGAACCATCCATCATAACAGAGCTAAATCCACTCTGAATGGATCGTAAACAAACCGATGGGTCACCACCATGATCCTGATGCATAGCAAGAGGCAGATGGGGATACATTTCTAAAGCAGCTAGAATGAGATGGCGTAAAAAAGGTTCTCCAGCATACTTGCGTGCACCGGCTGATGCCTGTACGATAATTGGGCTGTCTGTTTCATCAGCAGCTTCTAAAATTGCGAGCATTTGTTCCATGTTATTGACATTAAAAGCGGGGATGCCATAACCATTAGATGCTGCATGATCGAGCAATTGCCTTAATGAAATAAGCATAAATAATTTCCTTTCTTTGATGTTTATCCTGTTTGATGATCATAGAGAACGTATATACAGTAGCAAGAAAAATGAACATAAATGGCCAAGACACGAATTTCATTTTTTTTTTGATACTGTGTAACGTCCAATTAAACTTAATGTTTGCCAAAAAACTAAAATAATAATGTAAGTATGTATCAACTTAGAAATGTAGTGTCAAAGAAAAATAAAAATTATAAAGGAATGTAATATTTGACCAAAAAAATATGAGCAATGCCAACGTTTATCCATATCGGATCGTCTGGTTAATATCGTTTTGATTTTTATTGAATTTGTGTTATAGGATTATTTGAATACAACAACAACGTGCAAATGCTTGCCTGTAGTGCTTCAGTCAAAAAATCAATATGCTATGAAACAAGGCTTACATTGCACGTTATACCAAATATTGAAATATTTCATATTCGATATCGTCTAACTGTCTAAGGAGTCAAAAAAACATGGACAATTTTTTAGATAAATTAATGCAAGATAAAGAAATCCAAACCATTTTGGATGATCAAAGCGTTGAAGCAAAAGAGCGCAATGCATTCAACCCCCCACTGTGTGATGAATTTCGCAAACCACACACTCAATTACAGGATGGAAATCATCCGTTTTTTATTGATCCGGAAGCAAAAAAACAGCTGCCAGATATGATTGGAAATAAAGTTCAATATATCATTGATGGGGATCCTGAAGATATAGAAGCAATCCAAAAATTCAACAAAAAACGACGCATTGGTGTTGCCTTTTCTGGAGGCCCTTCTCCTGGCGGACATAATGTAATTGCTGGTATATTTGATGCTGCCAAAAAAGCCAACCCAGAATCGGTCATTATTGGATTTTTGATGGGGCTTGATGGCGTGATGGAAAAGGAATATATAATATTAAATCAAGCAGATGTGGATTATTATAGAAATATCGGGGGATTTACATTAATCAAAACCGGTCGTGCAAAAATTGATTCCCCAAAAAAAATTGAAAAAGCACGACAAACTTGTAAAGATCTTGATCTTGATGCCCTGGTCATTATCGGTGGTGATGACTCCAATACCAACGCTGCCTTCCTTGCCCAAAAATTGAATAATGATGGCGTTAAGGTAATTGGAGTGCCCAAAACCATTGATGGTGATGTTCAGGTACGTGATGATAATGGAGAGGTTCTTTGTGCCATATCATTTGGATTCCATTCAGCCGCTCGTTTTTATGCCCAAGAAATCAGCCATCTTGGTTCTGATGGCAGTTCTGATGCCAAATACTGGCATGTGTGTAAGGTCATGGGGCGGGTTGCCAGCCATATTGCTTTGGAAGCTGCCTTACAAACGCACGCAAACATGACACTCATTGGTGAGGATCTCATCAACTATGTGGATAAAGAGCGTCTTGCAGAAAGTCAGAAGAAAGGTGAAATCGATTTTGATGCTTATGGTGTAAGCCTTGAAAAACTATGTGAAATTGTCAGTGGAGCAATTGTTCGTCGGGCACGATTTGGAAAAAATAATGGTATTTTGATTATTCCCGAAGGCATTCTAGAATTTATTAATGAAATACAAACATTTATTATTAAATTAAATATCGTTATTTCACATTACAACATGAATCATGAAGGTAATTTTCATTCAGACATGCCCACCCTGGCTGAAAAGCTGGCTTATTTGGATCAAATATCACAAAAGGGGGGGCGGTATACAATATGGCGGCCTCAGGACAATGATTTATTTAATGAAATACCGGCATTTTTTCGTGAAGACTTATTGATGGAGCGGGACAATCATGGCAACTTTCCATTTTCACTTGTTGAAACAGAAAGAGTTCTCATGGGGCTTGTTGAAGACTATCTTGAGGGCCTGTTCCAAAAAGGTGAATACAAAATTGGGATCAATCGTGCATACTTTGCAAGAACACTAAATAAAGGGGGATTATCCCCACATACATATGGCCCGATTATTTTTCAGAATTACAATGATAATCAGAATCCGCTGCTAATGAACAAAGACATTATTTCTGAAGAGTCCCTTCGTCAGACACTGATTCAGGCAGGCAAGCTGACAGAAACAGAAAAAATTTCTCCGGCCCTCCTGAAAATTTTAAAAAAATCAATCCCCAAATTTACAACCAGACTTCATTTTTATGGATATGACGGCCGTGGAAGTAACCCAACACGTTTTGATTGCATGTATGCATATAACCTTGGATATGCTGTTTTTAGTCTCATTGCAAATGACGCCACAGGACAGATGGCAGCGATCAAAAATTTGGAAAAAGGTTTTAAGCATTGGAAACCTATTGGAATTCCATTGGCACCTTTAATGCATCTTGAAGAACGGAAGGGCAAACTCAGTCTTGTCATGGAAAAAACCGTCGTCGATACGGAATCGCCAGCATTTAAGGTTGTCAAACGTTTGCGCGAAAAATGGATGGCTGCGAATGAATCCCCAGAATGCTATCGCAAACCTGCACCCATTCGGTTTACTGGCGACACTGAAGAAGATCGTCCCATGACATTGTTACTGAACGGATCAGACTATCTGAAATCAATTCTGGATCAATTATGATATAAAAAAAATGAATTCAATTTATTTTTTTATTGTATGTATATTTACAAGCGTTTTTTTCTGTGGTACATAAACTTAATATAATGTTATTGTTAATTAAACGAATCAACTGATGCCGATTGAATGGGGGGTATCAATGCCTTTAAAAAAAATTGGGCTAAAAACCAAGATGATGATTGGGTCTATCGCACCCCTTATACTGGTGATTGCTTTGGGAATCGCCTGTATGTGGAGTATACGATTATTGCTGGTAACAAGTTCAAATGTGGATTACAGTCATCGCGTAATGGGAAGTGCGCAGGAAATTGAAAAATTAATCGGAGACTTGGAAATCGGTGAACGAGGGTTTCTCATTGCTGGAAAAGACGAGTTTCTCACCCCATATATTAAAGGTAAAAAAGAATTATCCTCTCAAATTGAGCATACCAAAAAAATGGTTCAATCAGATGCTTCTCAGGTTGAACGTTTATCACAAATAGAAAACCTTGTTGGTCAATGGTATGAAAAAGCGGCTACACCTGAAATTGTTGAAAGACGTAAAGTTGAAGAAGGTCTGAAAAGCCTGGAATATTTAAAAGGCGTTTTGGCCAAGGGAATTGGAAAAGAAAAGTTGACAGAGCTAAAATCCACATTGGAAGGTATGGAAATCGACTTTTTAAATTCTGAAAACATGGCAGCCAATAACCTGGTGCTTGCCGTATCCAAGGACATTGCTGATATGAACAGCGGGGTTCGCGGTTTTTTGATTACAGGAAAAGATGAGTTTTTATATCCTTACACAAGTGGTCATGAGGCACTCCAACGACATCTGAAATTTCTCCGACAAAATGTATCTTCAACTTACAACCGAGATGATATGTCTGAAAACGTTGGAAGGCTTGAAGAGCTCGTAAACTCATGGCAGGAAGAGTTTGGGGAAGCCCTCATTCAACTCCGTGTACAATTTAATGATGAGGAACTTGAATTTGAAAACATGGCCGATTCATACATTGAGACTTCAGGTACTGATGTTATTGATGAATTAATACAGGTGATCGATGCAATCATTGCTGATTTTGACAAGGAAATGAATGAAAGGGCCATGCGAATTGTCACAAGTGTTGCAAAGAATATGTCGGATATTCAAATGAGCATTCGCGGGTATCTTCTTTCTGGTGAAGAAGATGCATTAATTCCATATCAAACAGCAAAAGAGAATCTTGGCATGCAATTGATGGATTTATCCGATCTTGTAATGAATGCATTTGATGTTGATTTTATGAATGAAAACATTGAAAAGGTTGAAAGCATTTCCGCCAAATGGATTGAAGAAGATGCCAAACCACTCATAGATTATCGCGTTCAAATGAATAAAAATACAGCGAATATGTCAGATGTTACTGCATTGATTCAGGCAGGAACTGGCAAAAAATTTATGGATGCTGTCCGAAAAGAGCTGATGGAATTTATTGAGCGGGAAAGAACAATTATGAAATCTCGTCAGGCACTTGCCGAAAAAACAGCCAATTCAACCAAGAATCTGATTATTCTTGGCACATTGATGACAATTCTCGTTGCCTTGTTGATATCTTATTTTCTAACCAAATCCATTACACGTCCATTTAAGGAAATTTTTCAAGGTCTGGAATCTTTCAGTCTTGTCGAATTAAACGACGTGCAAAACCAATTTGCCGAAATTACAGAGAGCCTTATCCAAAGCGGACAACTCGTAAACGAAGCCAGTCAGGAAATCGCTGATGGTGCCAATGTTCAGGCTGCCAGTCTGGAAGAAACAGCATCCTCTATGGAAGAAATATCTTCTATGACGCGCATGAACAATACAAATGCCAATGAAGCAAATCAGCTAATGAAGCATGCTGAACTTTTGGTTCAGAAAACCAATGAAGCAATGAGCGATCTCACTGACTCCATGAAAGCCATTTCTGATGCCAGCGATGAAACTGTCAAAATTGTAAAAAACATTGATGAAATAGCTTTTCAAACCAATTTATTATCTCTCAATGCATCCATTGAAGCTGCCAATGCAGGTGAGCATGGTGCTGGATTTGCTGTTGTCGCAGGTGAAGTCAGGAACCTTGCCATGCGCTCTGCAGAAGCGGCAAATAATACCAACAAACTCATCGAAGGCAATGTCAGTAAAATTAGACATGGTAGTGATCTGGTTCGCAAAGCAGATGAAGAATTCTCTCAAGTGGCAGAAATCGCATCTATGGTTGCCAAACTCGTTTATGAAATTTCAGCAGCATCTGATGAACAAACCCAGGGAATCGAACAAATCAACAAATCGCTTACTGAAATGGAAGATGTCACCCAGCAAAATGCCAGTTCAACACAAGATCTTTCTAGCCAGGCAGCTCGCTTGAACGCACAGGTACAAATCATGCTCACAATTCTTGAGGGAAGAGACAATGATGATGAGGAAGGCGATGACTATGATGGGGAAGAAGAAATATCTGATATGATGGATGCGAATGGTGATTCTGACGAGGAGGCTGATCGATCGAATTCTTATGTTGATTCAGATAGTTACGAAGAGTTCATCGATGAAGGAAAGTTGGATTTTTAATCCACGATAATGACAAATACTGCTGCAATCTTGATATCCAGACAGGGATTACACCCATGTAGAACAACGCCATGGATTGTTCAGTTAGAAAAAGTGATTCATTGGCTTCAGGATAATCCATATCGCTTATATACATCATTGGGGCAACAAACCTGGGAGATGCAAGTTTTTTTTGCCCAACAGGCAAAACTTGACCAAACGATCGTTTTACCTGCCAACAATACCACAAATTTTGAAAATCTCAAACAAACCCTAATGACACAATTTTGTTTGGATAAAAATCATGTTCAATTTGAAACAATATATCCAAACGGTTCAAAATCATTGCTATATCAAAGGGATGCAAAAATTATTGCAAACAGTAATCTTCTCATTCCTATTTCCATTCGTAAAAAAGGACATATGGAAAGATTGATCAGCACTGGGCCCGCCAAAAGTCGCCTGATGAATGATTTTCAAATTGACTATCAGCCCAAAAAAGCAAACATCGCATATACAATTGATAAAAAACAGTTATCAAAAGAATTACGCGCATTATCATCACAATACCTCATTCACTGGACACGCGCCAGTAACGACCCCTGGCCAACAGAAAATAAAATGAATTATTATCAGGCAATCATAAGCAGCCATTCATATCCGCGCAGTGCATTTGCAGGGCTTGAGAACATGTTTACGCATGGCCAGATCAAGGCCTCATCACTGCATATGCCACAAAAGACGCCTACAGTTTCATTTTCAGGTTTGGCACCACAGGTCGCAATATCATTGATGTATTGGCGGCCCAGGTATTGTCAGATGTCATTTGAACCTTATGGAATTGGAATAGAAAAGGATTATGCCATATCAATGGGAATTCAAGCGGTACATTATTACAAGGCAAAAAGTAAGCCTAAAAATGTTATGCCATGGTTGTGTCAATCTATTGGCAAGCGATCGGATTGGCGACTGGAAGATGAATATCGGTATTTGGGTGACCTTGATCTTTTTCATATTCCCAATGAAAAAAAAATCTGCTTTTGCTACCGGCATGATGAAGCCAGAGACATTCAGAAGCGTTTTGGGATTCAAAGCATTGCGATGATCGATTGTTAAGGAATGTTCGAAAAATAAGTTCCCCATTTATAATGTTTAAATGTTCATTCGTTTTTTGAACCAGGATTACACTGAAGAAGATGAAAAAGATGAATTTAAAGTGTTTTATTTCATCTTATTCATCTTCTTCAGTGTAATCCTGGTTCAAAATAAATGAATGAACAATTATTAAATGGGGAACTTATTTTTCGAGTATTCCTAAGTTAGGAAAGCTCTGAAAATAAGTTCCCAATTTTGAATTATGTTCGTTTTAAACGACTGGCGTCTAAATCTTTAGATTTGGGCGTCCGTTCAAATTAAAAAATGGCAAAGTTATTTTTCGAATATCCCTTATTATTTCAGTTCAAGTAGGCTTTATGATCGATCCCCAGACTTTGCAAAATACTTTGTCCCTTGTAAATCGTTTCATTGTATTCCTTTTCAGGAATTGAATCGTAAACAATCCCGCCACCAACACGGAATGTCATTTGATTGTCTTTAATTAACAATGTTCGAATGGCAATGTTGGAGTCAAAATAGCTTCCAAAACTATGAAAAAAAATTGATCCAGTGTAAATGCCACGAGTTTCTTGTTCCATTTCAGAAATTATTTCCATGGAGCGAATTTTGGGACAACCGGTAATAGATCCACCAGGAAATACCGCTTTGATAACATCTATGGGCGTAACCGATGATTCCAATAAGGCATCCACAATGGCAATGAGATGGTATACATTATTATATGGTTCAACTCGCTTGAATTCACGAACCTTGACCGAACCCGGGCGAGAGACTTTTCCAAGATCATTACGAAGTAAGTCTACAATCATTGCAAGTTCTGCAGCATCCTTTGTTGAATTTAACAAGATATTCCGATTGGTATGGTCAACATCTGGGGTTTGACCACGAGAAATTGTTCCTTTGATGGGCCGGGTTTCAATATGATTTCCATTGCATACAATAAATCGTTCGGGTGATGACGAGATAATCTCGATCCCCACCACATTGAGATAAGCAAAAAATGGTGCTGGATTGATCGAGAACAATCTTTTGAACAGATTGAACCCGTCAAACGTACCACACACTGTAAATTTATGCGAAATATTGGCCTGATAAATATCTCCTTCGCGAATATAGTCAATGACACGTTGTAGTTTTTGGATATATTCCAGGCGATGGATATGCTGGTAAATGGATGAAATGATTGTTTTCTGGTTTGCAGTTGCAGATTTTTTTTCAAATGCTTGCACTTGCGTTTCAAAATCATAACGCGTTAACAATTGTTCGGAAATATGATAATCAAAAAAAGTGGAGTAAAAACAAACGACAATATCATCTATGGCTTCATTATCAATACATTTGGGCAGCGCTTCTATATAATGGCCGCATTCATAAGAAAAAAATCCTATTGCGCCGGCATATTTCAGATCAAGACTTTGATAGGCTTTAAACAATTGTTTCAAGAATTGAAACACATTCATTTCTACTTGCATGACGCCATCAGTTGTTTTAAGAGAAATACGCTTGTTTTTTACCTGAACAATCAAAAATGGGTTTATCCCCCAAAAAACTCGATTGGCACAATCCAGTCGCGTACCACTTAATAGGCAGGCAAATGAATGACAGGATGATTGCTCATTCATGAGCGTCATCATGGCATCCCAGTTCAGCTTTTGATAATTTGTATAAACATTCTTGATTTTAGGAAATATCATAAGAAATTATATTGCAACCATTCTGTCTATTGTCAATTGATTCTGCAGCCCATGTTTTCGTCAGGAACAAATCATTGAAAGTCAGGCTGCCCTGATTCAATATATTTAGTATCTTCTTTAAATTTCGGGGGAAAGGTTTGAGTCCCAAATCTTTAGATTTGAGAGTTACAAAAAAAGAACTGACGCCCAAATCTAAAGATTTGGGACTCCAGCGCCTGGTTTCCCCGAACTTTAAAGAAGATACTATACTTACTTGTCTACATAAACAATTTCAATATTTGAGTAATAATCTTCCAGTTCCTGAATATATAACGCAGCATCGCTAATATTACCGGCTTTGGTTGCCAAATGGACTTTCGCTGCCAAATTGCCAAGCTCTGTAAATCCGAATGGTTTGCCGTAACCTTTAATACTATGTGAAAGTCGTTCCATTTCAGAGATATTGTTGTCACTGGCAGCTTGTTTCAAAAGGTCGATATCATTTTGGGTATTGTCCATAAATTGGGGGATATATTTTTTTATTTTCGTTTTGACCGAAATTTTATGTTTCATTGATCCTTTCCTTAAGTTTGCGATTGGCTTCAGCCAAATCCGCAGCTGTGTTCACATTGTAAAAAGAAAGTAAGTTGGGATCTTTTTTACGTAATGTGGACTCATGAATCGTGTCTGTTTTTAAGCTTTTAATACATTTGGATATCTTATATTTACCCAATTGTAAATGGTTTTTAAAACAATTTAAGCATCTTTTCGAATAAATCGCAAACAGGGGTTCATTTCCTTTTTCTGTTTGAGGATAATACACATCACAAGCGTTTGAATATGTATCACACATATAAGTGATTAAATCTTTTGATATAAATGGTGTGTCGCAAGCAACGACAAAGGATTGAGGGTTGGTTGCATATAGTACTCCAGAGTATATACCATTAAGAGAACAATGCGCATGATAAATATCCGGGACAATCATTATATCCCAACCCAAAAATTCGTCTGGGGTTCTTGTTACAACGATTAAATCATCAAAAAATGAATTCATGATTGAATAAATTCGTTCAAAAATGGATTGAGATCCCACCTTGAAAAAGGTTTTGTTTAAGCCATTTACCCGCGAGTTTTCTCCGCCAGCAAGGATGATACCGGAAATTGGGTATTTTTTGTGCATGTCGATTTTCCTTATAATTGCACCTTGCATTTTGTTTCTGATTATGTATATTATACCTTT
>Ga0272440_1004099_pt1 | contig 10571 bp, 7 predicted proteins | sample SSMMMBAug17_FD_192440 | JGI IMG/M metagenome (GOLD analysis project Ga0272440, IMG submission 192440) | Marine sediment archaeal communities from Little Sippewissett salt marsh, Falmouth, MA, United States - SSM-MMB-Aug17 | ecosystem: Environmental > Aquatic > Marine > Wetlands > Sediment ... | reverse complement strand
ATGGAAATTCAAAAAATGATGTCAATCTACAACCAATAATAATTCTTAATTTTATAGGAGACCATTGTTATGTCAACCCCCATTGAAACATTATGTCTAAAACTCCTTGCATCTGAGGAACAAGAAAAATTGACACCGATGTTTATGGAATGCCTTCTAAATAAAGGAATTCAACAATTGCCAGATGTGATTCAATTTGGTGACAAACAAAATCAAACCCTAAAAGCACATATTCAAAATGTCTTATGCTTTTGCTATCAATTGGCTGATATGCTTCATATTCAAGACTCAGAAAGTCTTAACTTGCTCGCTGCTGCCTATTTACACGATATTAATAAGTTCCCAGAATACCAAAACCTCTCATATAAAACAATCGCTACTGTTGACAATATTCAAAAACACCTGAACCCCCTTTTGGAAACATCTCAACTCATACTCAATTTAGATTATAACCTGATTCAATTAATCATGTGGGGTCATAGCGGCCATTACCATTATAATGGCAATGGTTTATCCGCTCAACCCACTGAAACCCAAAACACAGTCAAAGATCAATTAATTGGAATTATTCAAACTGCTGATATTCTTGATTTGTCTCACAGTTTTCACGAAACCAGCATGAAAGAAAAAGCACTCAGGCAACTCAATGCCCAGATGCATGATACTCAACTTGATTTTACATGGCATTATTTTTCTGACAATCGTGGCATTTATACCAATTTTATTCATAATGTGATTGTTGACTATTTTAAAACACATCATGCAATCCCGCTTTTATTCTATCCAGAAGGCGTATGGTATCTAAAAAATAGAAATCAAACCATACAGGTAAATGCCAATACCATAACGTTAAAAGTGCAACAAGCCTTTGATCAATTGTCAGGATTGGATACATCACGTCTTGTCAAAGATGCCAAAGGCAACGCATTTAAATTTGTTAAAAACCCTTTTTCTTTAAATTTAAGCCCTGAAAAAATTATGTCCATTATTGTTTCTGCAATTGCCGCAACGCCAGATAAAAAGCATATTAATAAATATTCAATGCTTACTGGAGATGGCTTTCTTGACAAACTGAACCTATCCTTAGATCGTGAAAAAGAAAAAATAGCCAAGGACATCACAAAAGTCAAAACCCAATACCATAAGCTTGTCTCAACTCATAATCTGCCAGAAAACTGGACCAAGCAAGATCAAACCTTTGTACAGCTAAAACCTAAAGTGCAATCAAAAATCATTGCTTTAAAAAAGCACTATGATTCACTCATACAGTTTGAACAAGCATTAATAAATATCATACCATTCTCTGATAACAATAAAGATAGCATCTTTTCATCTGACATACATGTACTTCATGCAGGTATGCTAGTCGGGTCGTTTGCGTTTTTATTGATCAACTATTTGGACATGGATAATAACACCGCCTGGGATCTTTCGGCAGAAGTTGCAGGGATTCGCGTTCAAGACTACCCGGAATTGGCCATATTTGATAAACAATCCAATCGTGCGTTTCGTACTGCGGTTATTCTTTATAATCATCAGATTGATTTTCAAACCATTACGCAACGCTATATCCAATACCTGTCCGAATCTCTTTCTGATGAATTCTACCAATCTGCCTGTGAAATTGACCCCGCTTTAAAAACATATATTTCATCAAATTTTCAAACAATGAACACCCCATTGATCATTACTAACCAGCATTTAACAGAATATATAACATCAAACCATAAGCAATGCAGTCATTGTTGTGGTGGTATTGGTCAGGAACTAATGAAAGGCGCTTTACCCGATGGCATTAAGCCTCAGCTATTTTCCAATCGCTTAAAAGGAGGCGGGGGTGCACCTAAACGAAATGTTTGTCCTATTTGTCTTCAAAGCTTATTTTTAGAAAAAATCGTGCATGATTCCTATGATAATCATTATTACTTGCACTTGGTGGCTGATGGCGGTGAACATCGCTCACATGCTGCACCAAATGTGTTTATTCATGCCATAAAAAATGGACTCCTTGCCTTGCAAAATGTAGATTGCCGCAGCTTTTTAATCCAACCCAATGCCATTATTAAAGAATACTTAAACCATCATTTGCCTGACCTTCAAGGCAGCCCTAAAAAACAATGGGGACTTATTATTCCAAAATATTCTGAAAGTATTTGCGGCCAAATCACAATTGGTATTAATCCACCAGGTGGCAAAGATACCAATGATTCCATGAAATTCATATTTGCACTGTTTCATTTACTGATGTTCAATGCTTATTTTAATGTCAGAGGCATATTAAGTAAATCAACAATCCCCCCATTAAAAGCCAATGAATTTGATACGCTATTTATTGATTCTATCCCCTTATCATTTATGGCATTAATTCCACACAACAATATTCAAGCGCATCATGTCGTGCCTTTAAGAAATCGATTTTTTGCCCTTTATGGTATTCGCAATACATTTAGCATGGATGACAAAGATATTTTTAAACTGGCTAAAACATTAAGTGATCCAACCGGTTTAGAGCTTATTCATTTTATAAAAAAAGCCTATGCAGGATCAGAACGAACCAAAGACCAAGCCCCCTGGAAACAGGTATGGCCATATATACAACTTTTTATTCAGGAGGAATACCTCATGCCTATAAAAAAACTCGCAGAGATTGCCCTAACCAATCATTTTCATGGACAATCTTTTAAAGAAAATGCCCAGGCTAAACCCATTGATCTGGCATTTGACTCCCTGTCAAAACATCGCGCACCAGAAACCCACCAAGACCTCAAGATGGTAATCTTACATGATGTCACTCGAGGACTGGAACGATTAACGCCCTTTGCCAGCCTTAAAAAAGAACGTTATGGTGCCATCTCTCAATTCGTTGATATCTTTTTTGATGATATCTTTATTCAGCAATACAAAGGCGATAGAATTAAACTTTCTAAAATGCAAAAACGTATCAGAGCCGCATTTATCGGCTATCTGACTGTTATGAGACAATCAAAAACCAAACAACAATAAATGAAAGGAATCCATTATCATGATGATAAATGAATTAACCCCATACATAGCTCCTTGCTATAAACATTTGCCCAATAGCCGATATATTTCTGTGTTTATTTTACGTACAACCCAATCTGAGGCCATCTTTCGTACTGAAGGCAGCGGAGAAGGCTGCAATAAAGAAATTGTTATGAATAATCAGGGTAAAGCCATTTTTCGCGCAATTATTAGTAAACGCAAACAAATAGCGGTTGAAAGAAGAGAAGGTAGACAACAACTTCGAAAATTTGAACTGCTGTTTTCAAATAAAAATGATGTCATCACCGACGATACTGTCTGTTCAATGAACCGCAATAATCCTTGTGAAAAATGTGTGGATTGCATGCTCTATGGTTACGCTGTCGGTGCTGGTGGCGCTCAAAAAAGTCGGGTTATTAGCGATGATGCATACAGTCTGCTGCCATTTGATCTTATTTCTGATAAAAAAACATTTAATGCACTCTATGAAACCAATACGATGCGTGATCCGGTCACTGGAAAAGCATCATCCTCAATTGGTGAAGATGAATACATTATTCCTGGAACTCATTTTCTTGATATTGAAGTATTAAAAGATGTTACAGAAACTGAATTCATGTACGTCTTAGGAAATATTATTCGATCAAAACGCTATGGTGCAATCTCCAGCCGAATTGGTAGCGTAAAAAATACGATCCTTGGCATTTGCGGCTCTGACACTGAACTCATTAGTACACTCGAATGGATCAATGAAACTGAATCCTTATTACCACCAGAGGCAAATGAACACCCTCAAAATGAACAAACAGTAACGCAATGTGCGACTCAAAGCTTGCAAAAACTCATTCAAACCAATATTTGTGGCACGTATGCCTTATTATCAAAAGATCAAATTGATTCACTCATTAAGCAAGTTAAGGATGTATATGCTTCACCAGATACTATAAAAATGCAACTCTCTCAATTGACACAATCATACCCTCACAATGAAGGATAATCAATATGATACCTTATATTTATCAAATAGATATCACATTGCATGAAGCGACTTTCTTTGCCAGTCATGAGTTGGATGCCTATTATTTTACAGAACCTATTCTTGGCAATTATGCATTGGCTTATGCACTGGGATGGGTAAACAGTCCTTATAATCGCTACCATGTTGGATATGCAGAAGATATTCCCGCTCTAAATGACAAAGGACTTTATATTACACCCGCCTGGCCGACGCGCAACCCAACCTATCGCATTGAACGTTTTAATTGCCAAAGTGAAAGCTATAAATCCGGTATGACCAATAATGCTGTTATTGAAGCCAGTGGCAGGCAAAACCTTGTATTGGCAAAAGGAAATCGTTATAAAAATAGTAAAACCCAAAAAACCATTATTACAGCAACAAACCGACCTCAAACAGGAATTATTAAATTCTTACAACCCCATAATCAATTTCAATGTCATGTGATTTCAACCCAAAAATGCTCAATGCCACGCTATATTCGATTGGGTAAATTTATGTCAAAAGCTAAACTGACTGTTACCCCACTGACTATTCAATCTGCAAAAACGCATCGCGCAACTTACCCTGTGATTAATCCCATTGATTTAGATAACACTCATAAACTATTTTTTGGTGATATGGTCAATATTCATCCCAGCCCACTTGTGCGACAAGCTGATATTGAAGGCCAATGGTGGATTGATACACAATTACGACCCATTGTGCCTTCACTTTTATCATATAAAGGCTTATAAATCACATGGCTATTCAATCTGTATCATTCGTGTTAAAAGGGGAAACCATTCTCCTTTCATCCACAGGTCTGTTGCTTCATCAACAAGAAACACTCGATGCCCTTGCACACCATCCTGTTGTACTCAATTGTGCAATGACCGGTGCAGGCAAAACAAGGGCTTCCCATTTAGGGATACAAACCTATGCCTCAGGCCAGAACGTTTTATATATTGCCCCAACCAATGCGTTGGTCCAGCAACATGAAAGCGATGCGAAAGCCTTTGTTCTCAAACATGGCCTGAGTCATCACGTCATTTCTATCACTGGTGAGGTGCTCACTCAAATCAGAGCGACCTCCAATGGCATTTATCGCAATTCTGAAGCACTTCATCAGGTGATTCAAAACCCCAGAAGTTTTGATCATATTTTTAAACTTGGCGATATCAAAGCCCCACTCTGGATGATTACCAATCCTGATTTAGTGTGGCGATCAATGATTGATCATCGCTCTCATGATTCGCGCAATCTGATGATTGATTTTGTCAATCGATTTCGATTCGTGGTGGTAGATGAATTTCATTATTATACTGCAGAACAATTAATCTTATTTTTATTATGTATGGCCCTTTGGAAACACTTTAATCAGTTTACATACGGCCTTAAACTTCTGCTATTAACCGCAACACCAGAGCCAATGATCACTGAATTTTTTGATCGTATGGCAATTCCCTATTGCTGTGTGGGACTATCAAAACCAACTTCATCACCCATTGAAAATTGTACTCCTGCACTGGCACCTATTCAACTCACTTTATCAACAGGCCAATTATCTGATTATCATTCATTTATATCCAATGAATATCATAACCAAAACGATGGGGTTATTATTTCTGATAGTTTGTTTGATATTAATAAATTATATAATACCTATCACGATCTGGGGTTTTCAGTTGGTAGAATAACTGGTGTCATTAATAGTCAACAACGAAAAATTGAATCTCAAAAACGATTAATCCTTGCAACACCAACAGTGGATCTTGGCTATAATTTTATTAAACCTGTGCCAAAAGACCGGCAAGAAATTGATTTTATTGTATCTACCTCTTACGAAAAAAGTAAATTTTGGCAAAGGTTAGGAAGAGCAGGACGAGTGCTCGGCCGCAAACAAACCAATTGCTTTTCCAAAGCAATTATGCTGTTTAAAACGCCTGCCGCATTTAATTCAGTTTTGCAATTTCATGATCAGGAGTTAACACGCAATGAGTTGGCGGATTTATTACGTCTTGAAAACAAACGCATGAAAATGAAAGCCCTCACGCGTGAAGGATTGTTTGTTGCCAGTCGCCAATTACGTGATATAAAAAAAATGCTCTCTGATGACCACAGTCATGTCGTTGAATCCATTTTTCAAACCCTTAAAGCCTGTTTTGATCCGCATGATAAAACCCCACAATGGGCCAGTGTTGAAAAAAGACATTGGGTTTGTGATCAAATCGTGTCTGCTAAAAAACAATACCCCCACTTATCTACAAGTCATATCCATCACTTTCTAACTCAAGAAATTAATAAGCTCTCCAATCCTTTGCAACATCCTTTGATGATTACGATTTATTCATGGCTGAAACACTACTATTACCAGTCCGGGCAGTATGAAGATTTTTTAAACATTGCAGAAACAAATCATGTCATCCCCTTTGCGATTCAGTTATTAAATAAAAAGCCCTCTCTGTATCAAACCATTGTGGCATATTTTAATGAACAACACTTACGAATGCATTATTTATTTAATTTTAGAGGTGGTGAACAAACCGGTTATGATGTTTGGGTGTTTGATCCCAATGGCTTGCACTCAGAGGATCAAATAACTCAAATTGAACTTGTATCTTTGATTTCCAGATATCATTTTTCCAAAGTGTTACCGCATAATCTGGCAGAAAAAGAATGGCAGGTTAGACTGCCTAAACAAAAACAATGGGTGCGTATTGAAGCCTTTCAAGATTTTCCAGTTAAGCCTGTTTTTCGATATAATGGAACAATTTTAGACCATCTTGCTAAAGAAAAAATACCCCATGATGAACATGCGGATATGGCAATCCTTCCAGTTTTCTGGCGGACCATGATGCTGGAAAAGATTGAACTGGACTTTCAAAATAAACGATCTATCCCAATTGAGTTTAAACCCTATGTATCAAATTATTGTGATATGTTTTTTATTACCCCCATGGATCAATATACGCTGGTCCAATGGCTAAAAGACTATCAATTTTTCTCAGGTAAATTGGTTGATCTCACACAAACCTATAGTGTAATTTATGGCAAAGATGCCATACTCATGAGTGAAGAATTGTATTATCAAAAACAGTGCATAAAGGAGTCTTCATGTTAATCTCTCAAGTCATTATGTTAAAATGGTTATCAGGAAATCCAAATCACGTATTTGGCAATCATTTACATGGATTCTTTTTTAAAGAAATTTTAGGGTCACATGATCCAAATCTTGCCAGTATGCTCCACGATCCAAACGCATACAAACCATTTTCAATCAGCCATTTATTTAATCATGATAATATATATTGGTTTCGGATTACATCATGGAATAATGAAACAATCGCGCAAGCTGTGTTTGCTTATTTTTGTCACCATTCAAAGATCCGATTACATTCCTGTGAGTTTGAATTAATTAAAACAACAACTGATCCCCAAGAAACATGTTGGTCAAATAAACAAACATGGGAAAATATAATCCAAACCAGTATTGACAGGCCCTTTGAAAAATTTCGATTAGATCATTTTTCCTATACATCATTTAAATCCGGAAATGCCCATATTCCCTTACCTGTTCCAGACTTGATTATAAAATCACTTGTCAATAAACTGCCAGACACCATAAAGCAACATATGGATCATATGGATATCTGTGATAATGATCTCCTTGAATATATTCGACTTAAAGGACATACCATTCACTCAAAATATCATAAAGAAACCTATGGCGCTATCGCTTCATTTATGGGTATTACACGCTGGCAAATTGAACATAAAGCGCCAGGTCCACATAAGTTTTTGTTAAATATATTATTTCACTTTGCATTTTATGCCGGAATAGGCGTGAAAACCACACAAGGCATGGGCATGTGTCGAATAACATAATCAATATATGAGTATATCCAAAATGAGGTGACTACCAAAAATCACCTTCATCTGAATTATTTTACTGATATGTATATCTTTTTCTTAAAATGGACAAAATATGACAACTGCACCAGAAACCACATTAATACAAACAAATGATTCTGCCATTAATATGATACCTGTATCTTATTTGAATGCTTATGTATATTGTTCAAGACGTTTTTATTTGGAATATGTCAGAGGACTTTTTGAAGACAATATGCATACCATCGAAGGTCGTGAAGGGCATCATCGCGTTGATGGAAAAGGTATTGAAGGAAAAGCCATAAAAAAGGATGAAATCATTCATAGACGATCTGTTGTATTTTCTGATTATACCCTTGGCATTACAGGAAAATTAGATTTATTAGAAGAAATTGACAATGCACCACCCTATCCTGTGGAATATAAAAAAGGTAAAAAACCCAAACAAACAGTTTGGCTAAATGATCAGGTTCAACTGTGTGCACAAGCCTTATTAATGCAAGCCAATGGTTTGCCTATGCCTGATCAAGGGTATTTATATTATATTGCCTCTAAAGCCAGAGTCTCGATTTTATTCACACAAGATCTCATTGAAACGACAAAACAGATTATTTTTGAATGCCAACAAATTGCATCAAATCAAATCATACCGCCATTAACTGATAATCGAAATAAATGTTTTGGATGTTCATTAAATGCCATTTGTTTACCAGAAGAAGAATGTGTTTTAAATGGAACGAAAATTAATGCTAAAAAAATTTTGCCATCGAACATGCTTGAGGATGTTCTATATATTGATACCATTGGTGCATATGTGTCACTGACAAAAGGTGTCATCGACATAAAATCACCCGATGGATTAGTATTAAAGAAGGTATCTTTAGAATATTTAAAAGAAATTATATTATCTGGTCCAGTCCAAATGACAACTCAAGCCTTGCATGAGTGTATGAAACGACATATTCCAGTGCATTATACCAATATGTCTGGTCGATATGTAGGTTCCGCCATGCCTTTGTTTCATTTAAATGGGCTTTTAAGAAAAGAACAATGGAAGCTTCATTTTAATGAAGAGCAATCTTTATATATGGCAAAAGTCATTGTGTCAGCAAAAATTCGGAATATGAGAACAATGATGATGCGTTATTTAAGAGAACAAGATGATCCGCAAGACAAACGATTATTTGACCAAATGAATGCCTATAGAAAAGAAGCTGAGTCAGCATCCAAGACTGATGTATTACGTGCATTTGAAGGTCTCGCTGCAAGAATTTATTTTGAAAATTTTTCACGTTATATCAAAACAGCATACAGTGATTTATTTTATTTCAAAGGAAGAAATCGTCGACCACCCAGAGACCCAGTGAATGCATTATTAGGATTTGGGTATAGTATGCTTTCAAAAGATTGTACCTCAACCGGTATTCGTGTTGGTTTTGACTCATACTGTGGTTTTTACCATACCATGAAATATGGCCGGCCTTCATTGGCATTAGATATTATGGAAGTATTTAGACAACCCATTGTTGATTCTGTGGTATTAACTTGTATTAATAATCAAGTTTTTTCTGAGAAAGATTTTTTTCAATATCAAGGCGTTTGTTATTTAAATGAAAAAGGTAGAAAAAAATTTATTGCACACTATGAAATGCGAAAAAAAGATTATGTCACGCATCCACAATTTCATTATCGGATGAGTTATGCAAGAACCATTGAGCTTCAATTTCGCTTATTAGCCAAATATTTATTGGGTGAAATTGATACATATACAGGATTTTATTTTCGATGAAAACAAATTATTTGGTTGGGTATGACATTGCAAATGATAAACGATTACGAAAAGTTGCGAAGCTTATGCAGGAATTTGGTCAGCGCATACAATATAGTTTTTTTCATTGTCTGATTAGCAATAGACAAAAAAAACATATGATTAAACGCATTTTAAAAATTATCGATTCTGAAGAAGACCAGGTGTTGATTATTCCAATGACAGAAAAACAATTAAACCAAATTGAATGCGTTGGATTAAAACAAGATTTAACTCATTATGGAATCATCATTGTTTAATGTATTTTATTACTTAAATTAAATATTCAAAATTGCATTATGGAATAAAAATTGCATTATCATATTTTTTATTTACGAGAGGCGATGAAGTTCTATTTTCCCAGGGGGATCTCGCAAAACAAATTTTATAATAATTACAAAAAGTTATTTTTTATACAATTCACTTGACATTAATTTTTGATATGTTATTTTGATACAAATTTGAATTGCTCGCAAATGCATTTATATCATAATGAATTTAAAATGGTTATGTAGGGTAGGCCTACATTATAAGAATTCCCTGGAAGGGATTGAAACGAGAAAAAGGAAGAAAAATATATATAATGATATCAATAACCTACATTATAAGAATTCCCTGGAAGGGATTGAAACGCTGATATAATCGCCTCACAAATTGCCGATTTTCCAACCTACATTATAAGAATTCCCTGGAAGGGATTGAAACAACATATCGCCATTTGAGGATGGGACGCGATTATTTTTGCCTACATTATAAGAATTCCCTGGAAGGGATTGAAACAAGCAAAATAACTTTAGTAATGGAGTATGTTATCTACCTACATTATAAGAATTCCCTGGAAGGGATTGAAACAATACTTTGTGAATGTATTAA
>Ga0272440_1004098_pt1 | contig 10576 bp, 8 predicted proteins | sample SSMMMBAug17_FD_192440 | JGI IMG/M metagenome (GOLD analysis project Ga0272440, IMG submission 192440) | Marine sediment archaeal communities from Little Sippewissett salt marsh, Falmouth, MA, United States - SSM-MMB-Aug17 | ecosystem: Environmental > Aquatic > Marine > Wetlands > Sediment ... | reverse complement strand
CCATAAATAGATCCAACCTCAAGACCGGCTAAACCATCATCAAAATTAGTAATAGCAAGATCATCATGCTTAATGTTATTGTAATTTTGATCTGAACTCTGGCTCGGACCTACCGCAATAGAGAGATCTATATTGCCATCATCCAGATTGTCATCTACGCCAGTAACAGTTACTGTCTGTTTTTTGGCCCAATTAGATGGAGTAAAGGTTAAATTAGAAAGGTCAACTATTGCTTCGGTAGGGTCACTGGAAGTAACTGAAATAATAACATTATCAGTAGGCTTTGAAGTTAATTCAACTGTGAATGTAATCGAAGTTCCATTTTCATGGGTGATGAAATCCGAAAGATTTTCAACAATGATATTAGCAGAGTCATCATCATAAGAGGTAAGTCTAACTACATCATCTGAACCAAAGGTAAGATCTTTATAGTTTTGGTCTAAACTTCTGCTAGAATCTGAATAAATATAAAAAGGTTGTTGGCCATCAACGATATCATCATCGATCCCTGTTACTTTTACGGTTCTTTCTTGATCCCACGCAGAAGCATAAATAGTTAGACTGTCAGGGTAAATTTTTCCCTCTGTTTGGTCGCTAACGAGAAGAGGAAGAACAACATAATCGGTTGGTTTAGAACTCAACCTAATGCTAAAAGTGACAGACCCACTGTTCTCTCTAAAATACTTTTCTTCAGGTTGAGTAACAACAAATCCAGCTGTATCATTATCACAATTTGTAACCGTTATAAATTTAGGGGAAAGATTCTGGTAAGACTTATCAAAGCTAGAGCTGCTATCTAATTTAATCTTAACATTTTGATCCCCATCATCATAATCATCTTCAAGGCCGGTTAAAGTTACGGTTTGATTATAATTCCAATTATAAGATGTGAAAAATAATTTTTTAGTATTAACCTCTATTTCGTTATCATTACCAGAGAAAACCGAAATATTAACCCCACTTTTAGGCTGGGATTTTAACTTAACCTTAAAGGTGGCCTTGCCGCCATTTTCGGAAGTCTGATCACTAATCTCTTCCACAATTAAACCAGCAACATCATTATCAATATTTACGCCTTTGACTTCGTATTGTTGTAACTTTCTATGTGGCCAAGGTTCGGTAGCATAAGGTTTTAAGATAATAGTGTAGTCTTTGTCACCATCGACTATATTGTCATCGATTCCTGTTACTGTAATGATTTGACTCTCATTCCAATTAGAAGCTGTAAAAGTTAAGGTCTCGGGCCTAATTTGGGCTTCGGCTAGATCGCTAGAGACAATAGGAACGATAACCCTATTGGGGGGGCTAAAATTTAACTTAACTGAAAAAGTAGCTTGGTCCCCGTTTTCTGAGGTTTTATTGCCTAACTCTTCAATAATCAAATCATAGGTATCATTATCAAGGTTTAGTGTTTTGATCTCGTAAGGTTCGAGCTGTTTATATTGCGGATCCTCACTGTTTTCAATTTTTAATATAATTTTGTATTCTTTATCTCCGTCTGCAATATTATCATCTACTCCTGCTACAGAAAAAATCTGGTCTTGATTCCAGTTAGAATCATTAAAAGTTAATATGGACGGACTAACTTTAGCTTCGGCTAAATTATTAGAAACAATAGAAAGGGTAACATCACTATCAGGTTTAGAGTTTAACCTAACTGTAAAAATAGTTTCGTTCTCTCCTTCTGTGGTAACTTTTTTCATAGTTTCAACAATAATACCCGCCTTCTCAGCCTTATCCAAATTACTTTCAATAATATTTTCTTGATTAGTCTCTTCCTGTAGAATTGCTTCTACTTTTTTCTCCTCTGGCACTTCTTCACAGGAGACAAGTATGGATAACATAAAAATTAAACTTAATAATAAATTTTTCATGAATAGACCTCTTAATAAATTAAAATTATAAAATAATATCGCTAACATAAAATCACTCCTAAATTATTATTTATTATAATAGTGTTGTTTTTTGATAAATAGTGACAAAAAAATAGCTATATTAATCTATTTTTTTTTTAGCATAATCAATTTTTCAAATTATTATACGAAAAAAAAATATTGTCAAGTTTTTTTGGTGCCAGAGGTGGTGACTGCCATAATTCACCTCTGGCACCGAAACCAAAAAAGATTGACAGATACTATCTTTTTAAGGCTATAATAGCTAGAGATTTAAAATTTAAAGGAAATTTTATGCGAAAAATTATATTGCTATTATTTTGTCTTTTGCCCTTATCCTGCTCTTCTTATCTTTTTTTTGTAGAAGATATTTTTCGGGATAATATTACTATCGAAAAACTTATCTTGGAAAAAGAAAAGATAGATAACGAAGAAAATCCAGCTTTAAGACAGCTAAAAATGCAACAATTAGCTGAAAAAAAGATTAAATTAGATAATATTTTAGTAAAAAAAGTAGTTAAATCAACTAATGTTGATTATGATTTTTCGGTTTTAGCAGATGTTAAAACTTCAAAAGGCTTGGTAGAATGCTATATTTTTTCTAAAAATATCAAAAGGATGGCTACGTTGGAAAAAAATATAACCAGACTAGAGGTTGAAGGGCGTTTGGGCCGTTTTTTTTCGATGTTGGATGAATATTATACAAAAGTAGAGATTATAAAAGCTGATTTTAAAATTAAAAAAAATCATATAAAAGGGATGGAATAATGTCATATATTCAAGAGCTCTTTGCTGATCGAATTGGAGGGTCTTCTTTCGGTAAGGACAATAAAATTTATAAGTTTGAAAAAATTAAAATAGCTAAAAGAGAGGCTCAGGCTAAAAATAAAGATTTAAACATTATCGATTTAGGCGTTGGAGAACCTGATCAAAAGGCTTTTGATAAAGTAATCGAAACCCTTAGGTTAGAAGCAGCAAAACATGAAAACCGTGGGTATGCAGATAATGGAATTACTGAATTTAAAGAAGCTGCTAGCCAATACTTAAAGCAAGTTTTTGAAGTTGAAGTTGACCCTGAGAAAGAGATAGTTCATACTATCGGATCTAAATCAGCTTTAGCGATGCTCCCTTCGGCTTTTATTAATCCTGGTGATGTTACTTTAATGACTGTGCCTGGTTACCCGATTCTAGGAACTCACACCAGTTGGTATCAGGGAGAAGTTTATAATCTTCCCCTTAAAAAAGAGAATAATTTTTTGCCAGATTTAAAAACTATCCCAACTGATATCAAAAAGAGAGCTAAAATTCTTTTGTTAAATTATCCTAATAATCCGACCGGAGCTAATGCCACCATCGATTTTTATAAAGGGGTTATTGATTTTGCTAAAGAGAATAACTTAATTATTATTCAGGATGCTGCTTATGCCGCTCTTTCTTATGGACCCAAGCCTTTGTCCTTTTTAGCGGTCCCAGGGGCCAAAGAAGTAGGCATCGAAATTCATTCTTTATCAAAGGCTTTTAATATGACTGGTTGGCGGATAGCTTTTGTAGCTGGAAATGAACTTATTGTTAAATCTTTCGCCAATGTTAAGGATAATTTTGATTCGGGTCAGTTTAAAGCAATTCAAAAAGCCGCCATTAAGGCTTTAGAAAGTCCAGATATAACCGAACAGATTAAAAAGAAATATAAACGCCGTTTAAATGCTCTAGTAGCTATTTTATCTGACTTAGGGTTTAAAGTTAGTCTGCCAGATGGGACTTTTTATTTATACGTAGAGATCCCTAAAGGGGTTAAAGGAGGGATTAGTTTTTCTAGCGGTGAGGATTTTTCTCAATTTTTAATTAAAGAAAAACTTATCTCAACCGTTCCTTGGGATGATGTTGGCAATTTTATCCGTTTTTCAGCCACCTTTGAGGCCGGGGATGAAACCGAAGAAAAAAAGGTTTTAGAAGAGATTAAAAACAGATTAAAAAATCTACAATTCGAATTTTAGGATTAAATTTATGAAAAAAAATTTAAATATCGGTTTAATCGGTTTTGGGACAGTTGGTCAGGGTGTTTATGAATTATTAAAAAAAAATAGCCCTTTAATTAAAAATCGGAAAGGAATCAATTTAAAGATCAGGACTATTTGTGATCTAAAAACAGCTCGGGTTAAAAAATTTGCAAAAAATGTAAAAGTTACTGATAAGTGGAAAGATATAGTTAATGATCCTGAAATTGATCTTATTGTAGAATTGATTGGAGGAATTAATCCGGCTAAAGAAATTATTAGCACCTCTTTACGTTTAGGGAAAAAAGTCGTGACTGCCAATAAAAAATTATTGGCGGAAAAAGGGGAAGAAATTTTTGAAATTTTAAAAGCTAGTGAATCTTTTTTAGGGTTTGAAGCTTCGGTTGGTGGAGGAATGCCCTGTTTGTTGTCGTTAGAAGATGGTTTAGTTGGTAATAAAATTAAATCCATAACCGGAATTTTAAATGGAACCACTAATTATATTTTAAGTCAGATGGAGGATAATCCCGAAGCCTCTTTTGCTGAAATTTTACGGGAAGCCCAAAAAAAAGGTTTTGCCGAACTTGATCCTACTTTTGATATCGAAGGATTTGATGCTGGTCATAAAATAACGCTACTAGCGATGTTAGCTTACAATTTAAAAATAGACTTTAAAGCTATTCCGGTTGAAGGGATTACGAAAATTGATCAGCTAGATATTAGTCACGCCGAAGAGATGGGTTATAAAATAAAATTACTTGGAATCGCCACCTATCATAACAATAAATTAGATGCTAGAGTCCATCCTACCATGATTCCTAAACAACATCCTTTAGCTGCGGTTCGAGACGAATTTAACGCCATTATGTTTGACGGAGATATGACTGATCCAATTTTGATTTATGGCAAAGGAGCTGGGAGCTTTCCAACTGCTTCGGCTGTGGTTAGTGACTTGGTTAGAGCCACTTTATATGAGAATAAACCTTCGGTTAAAAAAAAGGCTTCATTTTTACCCTCAACCAAACGTTTTTCTAAATATTATCTTCGAATTAAAACTAAAGATTCTCCAGGGATTTTAGCCAAAATTGCTGGCGTTTTAGGTAGTTATGATATTTCAATCGCTTCGGTTTTACAGAAACAGACGGGTCAAAAATATGTTCCGATTATTATCATGACTCATCAAGCTATAGAGAGCAAAATGCTAAAAGCCATAGATAAAATCAAAAAATTATCTTTTGTTAATAAGGATATTGTTTTTATTAGAGTGGAAGATTTTTAGGAGCCAAGCATGGATTCTTCTTATCAAACTGTTTTTAAATGTATTGCTAATTGCGAAGGAGAGTACCCTGTAGATCAAGTAATTTATCGTTGTCCAGAGTGTGGTAATCTCTTAGAAGTAGTTCATGATCTAGATCAACTGAAAAAAAAATCAGCTCAAGAATGGAAAAATCTTTTTGATAAACGAGTCGGAGCAGTTGAGTGGCCTTACGGAAGTGGAATTTGGGGTAAAAAAGAATGGGTCTTGCCTCAAATAGATAATGATAATATTGTCTCCATGTTTGAAGGAAACACCAACCTTTTCTGGGCAAAACGATTTGGCGAGCATTTAGGAATGAATGATCTCTGGATTAAAATGTGTGGCAATAGTCATACTGGCTCTTTTAAAGATTTAGGAATGACGGTTTTGGTCTCGATGGTTAATCAAATGATAAAGCAGGGCCAACCGATTAAAGCGGTGGCTTGTGCTTCAACTGGTGACACTTCGGCAGCCCTAGCCGCTTACGCCGCTTACGCCGGGATTCCTTCTATTGTTTTTTTGCCAAAAAACAAAATATCTACCGCTCAGTTAGTTCAACCCATTTCTAATGGCTCTATCGTTTTATCTTTAGATACTAATTTTGATGGCTGCATGCAGATAGTTCAAGAACTGACTAAAGATCAGAGTATCTATTTAGCTAATTCTATGAATTCGCTTCGAATCGAAGGACAAAAAACAATTTCTGTAGAACTTGTTCAGCAGTTTAAATGGGAAGTGCCAGACGTAGTGATTATTCCTGGAGGTAATTTGGGGAATGTGTCTGCTTTAGGTAATGGCTTTAAAATGATGCTAGAGCTTGGATTGATAAACAAAAAACCAAGGATAGTTTTAGCTCAAGCTGAAAAAGCAAACCCTCTTTATCGTTCCTTTTTAAATGGTTTTCAAGATTTTGCTCCTCTTCAACCTGGCAAAACTTTAGCTTCAGCGATTCAGATTGGTGACCCGGTTTCAGTCCAAAAAGCGATTAAGACTCTACAAGAATTTAATGGCTTAGTCGAACAAGCTAGTGAAGATGAACTAGCTAATGCCGCTGCTTTAGCTGATTCAACCGGTTCTTTTTGTTGTCCTCATACTGGGGTAGCTTTAGCGGTTTTAATCAAACTTGTTGAGAAACAACAAGTTTCAAAAAAAGATCGAACTATTATTATCTCTACCGCTCATGGTTTGAAGTTTTCTGAGTTTAAAATCGGCTATCATGAACAGACTCTTAAAGAAGTTAAATCTAAATATGCCAATCAACCAATCGAACTCGAGGCTAAGGCTGATAAGGTGAGAGAGGTTTTGGAGAGAAAGTTGGGTAGGGGAGATTAGTAAGGATTACATATAAATTAAGAAACTAAAATGATTTTACTTTACGGAATAAAAAAAAATTTTAGTAAAAATGAATTGGCTGAAGTTCCTAAAAGATAAAATTATTTTTATGCTTAAATTCAACTACCATTATTTAAGATTCACATTCCTTGCCGCCATTGTTATTATATTGTTATTCGAATCAAAAATTGTCTTAGCAACTGAGCAACCAAAAAAAGTAGCAACTAATCGTCCTAAAATAGGCCTAGTTTTAAGTGGGGGTGGAGCTCGGGGAGCAGCTCATATTGGTGTTATAAAAGTTCTTGAGGAGCTGAGGATTCCGATCGATTTTGTCTCTGGCACTAGTATGGGTTCTATTGTTGGGGGATTTTATGCCTCTGGTTTATCATCTAAAGAACTTGAAACGGCTATTCTAAATATTGATTGGAACTATGCTTTTGAAGATGCTACTAAACGGGAGAGTCTTTCTTTTCGGCAAAAACAGAAGGACTTGAGTTTCATGGTAAAATCATCGCCTGGTTTTAGAGAAGGAGAATTGATTTTGCCAGCTGGGTTTATTGATGGTCAAAAATTAAATTTTATGCTAAAAGCATTAGCCCTTCCGGTTGTTAAAACTACTGATTTTGATGAACTACCTATCCCCTACCGCGCGGTAGCAATGGATATTGAAACTGGTCAAGCAGTAGAGCTTGCTTCTGGAGATCTTGCTTATGCGATGCGGGCTAGTATGTCAGTACCAGGTGTCTTTTCGCCTATCCGTATCAATGGAAAAATTTTAGTAGATGGTGGAGGAGTTAACAATTTACCAATTGATGTGGCCAGAAAAATGGGAGCAGATATAATTATAGCTGTAGATGTTGGCACGCCTCCACTAGAGACTGATAAAATAAAATCTGTTTTAGATGTCTCTGACCAATTAACTCGTTTAACGATTCATCAAAACGTTGAGGCTCAACTAAAAACTCTAAAAAAAAAAGATATTTTAATCCGTCCAAAATTAGAAAATTTAGGGGCGGCTGATTTTTTTCGTTTGGCTGAAGCTATTTCTATTGGTGAAAAATCTGCTAAAAAAGAAATTGGTAAATTAAAAAAAATTTCTGTATCGGAAGCTAGATATAATAACTACTTATCTAAACATAAAAGTAGCCATCAACTACTAACGCTTGATTACATTAAAATTGTTAATAATTCGTGCCTAGCGGATGATATTATTGCCAATCGTATTAGAGCTAAATTGGGTGAAGAGATTGATCTGGCTGTTTTAGAAAAAGATCTTAGCTCTATCTATGGTTTAGATATTTTTGAACGGGTTGATTACCAAATCATTACAGAATCTAGAAAAACAGGTCTGCTAGTAAATACGGTCCGCAAACCATGGGGTCCAAATTATCTTCAATTTGGAATTAAATTAGCAGATGATTTTGATGGTGAAAATAGCTATGACCTTGGAATAGCTTACACTATGACAGAATTAAACCATCTAGGGGCCGAGTGGTGTACTGAAATAAATGTCGGGGAAACTCCCCGTTTTTTTACCGAATTTTATCAACCTTTGGATTTTTCATTACATTATTTTATATCTCCTTATTTTGAATACAAAAATCGTAATATTAATAGATTCGACTCTGGAAATCTTATCGCTCAATATCGAGTCTCTACTAGCCTAGTTGGCTTAGAAGGAGGACGTCAATTTGGAACTTGGGGAGAATTTAGCCTAGGAGTGAGGCGTTCTAAAGGTGAAGCTGAAGTCCGTATCGGGGATCCAACCCTAACTAATTTTAAGTTTGATGATGGTAACTTTTTTTTTCGTTTCTCCTATGATAAATTTGACGATGTCAATTTCCCCAAGCATGGTTCTCTAGCCAATGTAGAATGGTCATTCCCACGAGAAGAGTTAGGGGCCGATCTTTCCTTTAATAAGGTTTCTTTTACAGGGACCTCGGCTTATACCTGGAATAGAAACACTATGATTTTAGGAGTTATGGGGGCAATTGTCCCTGAAGATAATATCCCCCTTCAACATACTTCTTTTCTGGGGGGATTTCTTAAATTATCTGGCTACTATGAAAACGAACTACAAGGAAATCAGTTATTATTAGGGAGAAGTATTTTTTATCGCAGAGTAAATAGCATAAATTTTCTTCCAACCTATTTAGGTTTTTCCTTAGAGACTGGTAATGTCTGGAATAATAAGGATGATATTAGTTTTAATTCATTAATTTTGGCTGGCAGTATATTTTTGGGAATGGATTCATTTTTTGGGCCCTTATATTTAGGCTTTGGTCGGGCAGAAGGAGGTCATAATTCTTGTTACTTGTATCTGGGGAGGAACTTTTAAAATTTTATTAGTTAGTATGGTTTTTTAAAAAAATGTTGAAACTTTAGTAAAACTATTAAAACATATTTTATAATTATTAGGGCAAATGAAAATAATAAAATTAACAGATAAAAATATTGCCGATGAACATATTTGCTGTGCCATTAGTGACAAAAAATGTGCTGTTGGTTATCAGAATAAAAAAGACTGGCTTAAAAAAGAATTTAAAAACGGCTATACTTTCCAAAAAATGGATGTGAGAGGAAAAGTTTTTATAGAATATGTCCCTATTGAGAAATCTTGGCTCCCTCTGGAAGGAAAAAATTTTATGGTTATTAACTGTTTTTGGGTAGCAGGCCAATTTAAAGGGCAAGGCAATGGCAAAAAACTTTTAGAACAATGCTTACAGGATGCTAAAGGTATGGACGGAGTGATAGCCATCTCTAGTGATAAAAAAAGGCCTTTTATGAGTGACCCAAAATTTTTAAAACACCAAGGCTTTGAAATTATAGATGAGGCTCCCCCTTTTTTTAAATTATATGGACTTAAACATAAATCTAAGGCTAACTACCCTAAAATTATGGCGACAGCTAAATCTGGAGTTTGCAATAATAAAAAAGGGATAACCGCTTATTACTCAGATAATTGCCCTTTTACTGATTATTATACGAACCAACTACTTAAAGAATATGCCCAAAAAAGAAAAATTCCTATTGAGATAAATCACCTTAAAACTAAAAAAGAGGCTCAACAAATGCCGATCCCTTGGGTCATAAACAGTGTTTTTTATAAAGGAGAGCTAGTGACTCTCGAGATGAAGGCAGACAAACACTTAAATAAAATGATAAAATAGAAAAATTATAAAAAAATATTGCCAAAAAGCCCTGTACGTATTATTTTATATAAATTAGACGTACTGGAGAAAGAGATGCAAACAAAATTAACTCTTCGCCTAGAAGATGAATTAATAAGTAAGGCTAAATCATTGGCCCAAAAAAAAGGAAAATCCTTGTCCAAAATGGTTAGTGAATATTTTACTTATATCACTTCTAAGGAACTAGCAAAAAATAAAAATTTACCAACTAAAGTTAAATCTTTATATGGATCTTTAGCTAATTATAAGTTAAAAGAATCTGATTACAAAAAATATCTTGAGAAAAAAAATATTTGAAAATTTTATTTGATACTAATGTTGTTTTAGATGTTATGCTTTTACGCAAACCTTTCTTTCGTGCTTCTACTTTTCTTTTAGCTGAAGTTGAAAGAAAAAAAATTGATGGATACCTTTGTCCTACAACAGTTAATACAATTTATTATTTAGTTTCAAAAGCTTTGGGGAATAAACAAGCAAAAAATCAAATTAAAAATTTGCTTCAAATATTTAAGGTTTCTTTAGTGGAAAAAATTACTCTAGAGTTATCTTTACAGTCAAAATTTAAGGATTATGAAGATTCGGTTTTGCATGAATCTGCTTTACGAGAGGGACTAGATGGGATTGTAACCAGGAATTCAAAAGATTTTCTTTTTTCTAAGTTAAATGTTTATGACCCAGAAGAGCTTTTAAAAATAATATGTTCCTAAAAATTATATCTTAACTACAAATTTTCAAAGGAAAAGCTTTTTTTGTTTTAAAAATTTTTTTTAAAAAATTCAATTAGTTCGGACCTGACTATCTTTTGTTGCGTGCCAGAGATTAAATTTTTTACTGAAAAAATCCCCTTCTCTAATTCTTCTTCTCCAATAA
>Ga0272440_1004097_pt1 | contig 10576 bp, 4 predicted proteins | sample SSMMMBAug17_FD_192440 | JGI IMG/M metagenome (GOLD analysis project Ga0272440, IMG submission 192440) | Marine sediment archaeal communities from Little Sippewissett salt marsh, Falmouth, MA, United States - SSM-MMB-Aug17 | ecosystem: Environmental > Aquatic > Marine > Wetlands > Sediment ... | reverse complement strand
ATCAGTGATCCTGGATAACACACCGCCCATTGTCACCGGAATAACAACTGATAGCCGCCGCGTAAAAGAAAAAATAATAAACTGGGGCGCAACAGATAACGACACTGTTGTTTTATATCGCTATCTTGTTGATGACTCTGTAGATTCAGTCCCTCGCGGCCCTTATACCACGACAATGAATGCCACAATCAAGGATTGTGATGGCATATATTATTTACATATTCAAGCAAGAGACAGAGCCCTGAACCAAAGTCAGGTGATGCATACCAGAATAGTCATGGATAATACAGCACCAATCATTACCGGTTTGCTTGATGATCCCATGCCCTGCCACACCAAGCTATGGTCATGGACTGCCATAGATGACGATCCTTCTGTTGTTTATCGTTTTGTGGCAGATACAACAATGAACAGTATTCCAGGTGGACCATTTTCATCAATCACCCAGACAAGAATTTCTCGGGAAGATGGCTTGTATTATTTACATGTTCAGGCAAAGGACAGCGCTGGAAATATGAGTTCAGTGGTGACTGTCTCCACAATTCTGGACAATACCCCACCGATGATCAAAGGGCTGACATATGATAATATTCCACAACAATCTGTTTTTTGGAGATGGCAGATTATTGACACAGACCCCGAGACTCTATGTCGATATGAAATCAATCAGCAAGCTGTTTCCATTGCCTCAGGAATCTACGCTCAAGATTCTCAGGCCATATTGAAAGATGTGAATGGCCAGTGGTATATTCATGTACAGGCAAAAGACAGGGCAGGCAATGTGAGCGAAATAACAACAGCTTCAGCCATTTTGGACAATACGTCGCCCATTATCAAAGGACTTTCTGTTGACGTATTGCCTGTAAAACACAAAATCTGGCATTGGCAGGTGGAAGATGATGATACAGGCATCCAATGCAGATATCTGGTTGATCCCTCAAAAAAAACATCCATGTCCAGTTTATTTCAAGATATCACATCCGCTGAAATCAAAGAAACCAATGGAAAATGGTTCTTAAATGTGCAGGCCAGAGACAGGGCAGGAAACCTGAGTGATATAGTTTCAGTTTACGCTATTTTGGACAGTATTCCCCCCTTGATCAAAGGGCTTTCTGATGATGTTATCCCAAAAAAGAAAAAACAATGGACATGGTTTGGTGTGGATACAGACCAATCTGTTTCATATCGATATATGATCGATCAACATCAATATACACCACCATCAGGTGCATTTGATGAACAGACATCAGCTGCGTTAACTGATGTTAATGGCAAGTGGTATCTTCACGTACAGGCAAGGGACAGTGCTGGTAATCTTAGCGATGTAACAACAGTTTCCGCTATTCTTGACAATACCGCACCTGTGATCACCGGACTTTTTGATGATTACATTCCCCAAAAAAATAAAACATGGTCATGGCATGTAATTGATCAAGATTCAGACATTGTATACAAATATAGTGTGTCATCAGATCGACAATTGTCTGCTTTGGGATCATATACAACAAAAACATCAGCCAGTATTTCTGGACTGGATGGAATCAAATTTCTACATGTTCAGGCAAAAGATCGGGCTGGTAATGAAAGTGCGCTGGTAACTGTGAAAGCGATCCTCGACAATACGCCGCCCATTATTACCGGACTTCGCAATGACCCGCTTCCACAAAAAAAGAAAAAATGGCACTGGCATGCAAAGGATGCCGATTCCTTGATCCAATATCGTTTTGTGATTGATGAGCACGCAAATGCCTTACCTGCCGGATCGTTTACAACAACAACACATGCAGGCATCGATGATGCGAATGGCAAATGGTATCTTCATGTTCAGGCGAAGGACCGGGCTGGCAATTTAAGTGAAGTGAAGACAGTTTCTGTGGTATTGGATACGATTGCGCCAATGGTAACCGGTCTTTCAAATGATACCCAGGCTGTAAAATCAAAGAAATGGAGTTGGGGGGCGGATGATATATCAGACATCCTTTTTCGATATGTGATCAACCAAAGTCAAAAGGTGCGCTTAAATAATTCATATGCCAATGTTAGCCGGGCATCACTTGAGAATGAAAATGGTCAATGGTTCATTCATGTTCAAGCCAGGGATCGTGCTGGAAATGAAAGCGATATTGTCACTGTTTCTGCACTTCTCGACAATGCCCCACCCATTGTTCTGGGACTGTCAAACGATCTGACCCCAAAGAAAAATAAAAAATGGTATTGGCATGCAACAGATAGTGATCCACATATTCAATTTAAACATACCATTTCTCAAAATCCACAGGCTGCTTTCACAGGATTATTTACAAATTCGCATGCGGCTGAGGTTTCAAATAAGAATGGCAAATGGTATTTGCATGTTCAGGCAAAAGACAAGGCTGGAAATTTATCCGCCATTTACAGTGTTTCTGCCTATCTTGACAATACCTCCCCAGAGATTACAGGGCTTGAAAATGATGATTTGCCAAAAAACAACAAGGTCTGGATATGGCATGCAAATGATAATGACACTAACATTTCATACCGGCATGTGATCGACCAGATTGCCCAGTCAAAACCCTTTGGTGAGTTCAGCACCCGAAATATTGTAGAATTGAAAGAGACTGAAGGCAAATGGTTTATTCATCTGCAGGCAAAAGATCGGGCAGGTAATTTAAGTGAGGTGACTACTGTTTATGCCATCCTGGATAATTCTGCGCCAGTGATCACAGGACTGAAAAATAGTGATATTCCAACCAAAACAAAACATTGGATCTGGAATACTGAAGATTCAGACACAACTGTATTATGCCGGCATTCAGTAGATCAACATCCTGATGGCAGACCATCAGGGCCATTTCAAGATCAAAATGCCATAAAAATTTCTGGTATTGAAGGCAAATCCTTTTTACATGTCCAGTGTCAGGATCGCACAGGCAATTTGAGCGATGTTATTTCTGTGTATGCCATTCTGGATAAAAGTCCGCCAAAAATTATGGGACTTGCCAATGATGACACACCTTGCAAAATCAAAAAATGGGAATGGCAGTCTGTAGATAATGACCCAAATATTACATATCGGTATGTGATTGATAATCAGCCAGTAGCATATCCAGCCGGGGCTTTTTCAAATCAAACAGTTGCGCAGATTTCCGCACCAGATGGTAAATGGTTCTTGCATGTTCAGGCAAAGGATACTGCGGGGAATCTCAGCAAGCTTTTCACTGTATCTGCCATTATTGATATTCGTGCGCCTGTCCTGAAAGGATTGACCAATGATCTCATCCCCAAAAAATCAAAATCCTGGCAGTGGTTTGCTATAGACAACGACCCTGATATCCTTTTCAGGCATGAAATCAATCAGAAGAAACATATTTCTTTATCGGGAAAGTTTAACAAAATAACACAAGCAGCAATCAATCAAAGCACATTGGATCATTCTGACGGGCAATGGTTTCTCCATGTTCAGGCAAAAGATCGCGCCGGGAATATCAGCACAGTGAAAACTGTTTCTGTCATATCTGACAATACACCCCCTGTAATTTCAGGTATTGCTGATGACACCATCCCCAAACAATCCAAAAACTGGATATGGCAGGCCAAAGATATCGATTCTGAAATTCGCTACCGGTATATCATTGATCAAAAGCCCCATACCATTCCGGTTGACACATTCAAAGAGATGAAAAGTGCCCTGATATCCAGTCGTGAAGGCAAGTGGTATTTGCATATTCAAGCAAAGGATCGTGCCGGTAATGTGAGTGACATTCTCAATGTTCACGCAATTCTCGATAACACTGCCCCTTCAATTCATGGATTGTATGATGATATTATTCCAAGAAAGAATAAAATGTGGGAATGGAAAGGCGCGGATAGTGATCCAAATATTGTGTTTCGACATGAAATCAACCAGCAAGAAAACTGTCGTATCCGCACCCCTTTTACATCAAAAACTAGTTCAGAAATAATCCAAAAAGATGGTAAATGGTTTTTGCATATACAGGCAAAAGACAGGGCCGGCAATATCAGTCCGTGCCAATCTGTTTATACAATTATTGACTCAAAATCCAAAGGCCTGGAACTTGATTTGAGCTTACATTTTGAAACAAATGTGTCAAAACTTTCGGAAAAACTGCTTGCTCCTATCGCAAAAATTCTAAACAAGTATCCCGACACAATGGCCCTTGTAGAGGCGCATAGCGATAGTTCTGGTGTAGAAACAAAAAACCAGGTGCTTTCTCATAAACGTGCCGCCTTTATTCAATCGGTTTTAATTAACAAGTATCGTATATCGAAATCGCGAATTAAATCGGTTGGGTGTGGCGCAACAAAACCAGTTGAAGATAATACAACTGCTGAGGGAAGAAAGAAGAATCGGCGGGCGAATGTTTATATTTATTATGCATATTGATTTAAGAAAAAAGCAACTAATTGATTTGCTTGTTGTTGAAAAGGCTGGTATCAAAGTGGATTTCACGAGGCTTCCTGAAGAATTTTGGGCTGAATTTAATGACATCAATGCTCATAATTTATAATTTGATAACATTTAAAAACTCCTATAATTGAAGCTTCCGCCATGTAATGTATATTTAATATTTTAATATCCAGCTAAAAAGTTTTTTTTGAATTGCTAAAACCCATAACGCCTAAATCAGCGGCGTCAGTCCGCTGAATTGCTTGGTTATTATAAAATATCAATTTGAATTGTGTAAAATTACTGGTGCGAGTGCCTTTTGAACGTTTAGGTGTATATCCAAACGAATACCGGCTGTGTGCCTGCTCTGCTTTTGTCACCTCGCTCTTGGATGATTTTCCATACTAAAACCGGCTATGTGCTTGCTCTGCCTCTACCACCTCGCTCTTAGGTAATTTTTCAATAAAATATCGGTTGCATGTTTGAGCTTGAAATAATTAAGTAAGGTGTCCCCGGAATTTATAATTCACAATTCAAGAATACATTTTACCTTTCTTTTTTTTTAATCTAACCATTGTATGGTTTATAAATAAACAATCGACACATCCATGACGCAGATGATCGAGCGCTTCTTCAGGTGTTTCAACAATTGGTAAGCCATGAAGGTTAAAACTTGTATTTAGAAGCAGCGGGTAATTTGTCCGCTTGTAAAATGCCCTTAGAATTTCAAACAACAATGGGTTGTCTTTTTTTGATACTGTCTGTACACGTCCAGTATTGTCCACGTGTAGAACTGAACGTATCAGGTGAGCTTTTTTGCTCAAAGCACGATAAGTAAACATCATATATGGTGAATCTGAAGTTGCTCCTTCAAACCAGTTTCCAAATTCACTTTCTAAAATTGCAGGGGCAAAAGGCATAAATAGTTCACGTTTTTTCATATTTCTATTGATTCTATCACGAATTCCAGAAACCATTGGGTTTGCCAAAACACTTCTGTTACCAAGAGCACGAGGTCCCCATTCACTTCTCCCTTGATATAGTCCCACAACATCACCTCGCTCTAATGCTAAAGCAATCTTGTCTGCAGGTTCATCTATTCGTTGAGCAATAAACCCCCTCTCCGTAAAGTCTAAAGTATCAAGATTATATTTAGACCCTAAAAAATGTACCTGGGAGACTATAGGTCGGGCTGCACCATAATATGCAGCTGCCTCAAGGGCTGCTCCGATTCCGATTCCGGCATCTGCGGGACTGGGAGGAACAAAAAAATGAAAATTAGGAAAAAATTCCCTTAATTTGGTATTAACTGAGACATTTAAAAATATTCCACCACCAAGACAAATATTTTTTATTTCGGTATACTGTCGCAGTAGTGAATCAACCCATTTAATGACGATATCCTCGAGTAATTTTTGTGCTGCTGCAGCGAGTTGTTCTCGACCCGCTTGTTTGGCTAACTTTGACAGATGTGCTATTGCAGGTTCACTTATCGAATGACGATAATTAATTAGATCTGATTTTACATTAAAATCATACCCTCCTACTAAATCACTTCCTTCAACATGAGGTGCATAATGGACAAGTTCATTATAAAGAACATCGGCATTTCCATATGCTGACAATCCCATTGTTTTACCTTCCCCATCAGAAATACGCCATCCTAGAGCCTCAGTAACCATCCCATAGAAAAGGCCTAAGCTATTACCGGATGACCAGCATGTTTTTAGACGTTTAAGATGATTATCTTCTCCTTTAATAACGGCACCAAAACATTGTTTTCCGAAATCATGCCCAAGTCCATCTAATGTAATCACCAATGCTGTCCTAAAAGGGCTTAGTCTAAAAGCAACAGAAGCATGTGCTAACTGATGATGACAATATAAAATCCGGCTGTCTTCTTTAAAAAAATTAATTATATCTTTATGAAAACGATTTTCTGGTATAAAATTTGATGTATCTATTATTGAACTATCACGGTTCTCCGACAAAACTACTTTTACCTGATTATCCATATCAACATTACAATGCTTCAGCATAGCTTTCAATGCACCATTAGGGAAACCTGCATGATGTTTTATGCGACTGTATCTTTCTTCAAGGGCACCGAAGCAAATTTTATCATTCTCTACCATACCGATATTGGTATCATGAAAATATTCTGCGAATGGTTCCAGATGCGAAAAACCAATAAATTTCACTTTTTCCTCACTTTTTTCCTTTTTTCTACGACAATTTTTGATTTAGGTTATAATTTTGTTCGCAGCTTAAAAATAAAATCCAGATAAAGAATAAAAATTCTTCTACTTGCCTAAAAGGTTTCTATTATTAATTGTAAAATTCAAATGTAATAAAGTTCAGCCGCCTTTGATTTACAAGTGTAAAGAGTAGCAGATCTTTTTGCGCTTTTTGTTGATAGGTCCTTCAATGTTCCAATGCTTTTCAATTGAAAACCAAGTTGTGAACGATAGAACGAATAGGCTGTAGTTCTTATCAATTCTAAATCTTGGACATCATAATAATAAGCATTTTTATTGGTTGTCAACTTTCGGAGCGCTTTTGCAGAACATTTTAGAATATACGGGCTTTCAGCATAAAAAATTATTTTTCTTCTTTTACTAACTGCGCATATGGCTTTATTGATTATACGGTGATCCACATGATGTCCAAGACCAAGGGGTGCAAATACAATATTGGGGTCCAAATTGTTGATTAGTTTGCTTAGGTGCGCTTCTATTTCAGGAAGTGTTATTATAAGATCTTCTTTCCTTATAGGACCAAATAGCATATCAGGGGAGGTGTATTCACGGTAAGGTGCTTCAAGAAAACCAAGGCGAATTGGAGAGCTTGCCTTTAAAAATTTGGCACATTCAATGTCTTCACAGAAACGAATTTCCATGTAATTTAAATATTCAGGTATACCTTTGGATGTTTGGCATTCTAAGGCAAAACCAGTTGGTTTTTTAACCCCTGAAGAAAAAACGGTTGCCCAAACTGGCTTTGCGTCAATTAAATGTAAGAAATGCAAAAGGCCAGCACAAGAGAAAACAACGTCATCGAAATGAGGACTTAAGAACAGAATAATTTTCCCTGAGGATTCTTTTACTAAAGGAGCAAGGGATTTTGCCTGTATTTGCATCTTTCCTCCAAGTTTCTTATGGGCGGGTCAGGGCATGTCACAAAAATAGGGTTAATCGATTTATATATCTCCAAAAGGGTTTCTGTGAGTGAGGTCCAACTATACCTTTCCATTACCAACTGGTGGGCGGAGTTCCCTAATCGAATTCGAGTGTCATGGTCAGTTAGAAGTTTATGCAAACCACTAGTCACTGCAGAAGCGGTTTTTACATCAACTAGCCAAGCAGTATCTCCATGCTTAAAAACATCATGTACGCCTACTGTATTAGTAGTTAAGAGTGGCAACCCGCATGAAGCAGCCTCAACAAGTGTATTAGAAAAACCCTCTTGATAAGTTGGTGAGCAAAAAATATCTGAAGCTGAAAGTAATTGAGGTATTTTGCAGTACGCGACATGACCTAACCAGGAATAGTTATCCGGTTTAAGTGTATTGAACAAAATATCTTTTATGTTCTCAGCATCTGGTCCAACTCCAGCGATTACAAGTTTTGATTTGGATTTTAATGAATGATGAAGCATGGAGAAACCATTGATCAATTCGCTTAAACCTTTTCGAAAATCCAAGCGGCCATGATATATAACGGCTATATAATGATTCGGGATTGTAAGCTTTTCCCTCCATTTTTTTCGTGCTTTCATATTCTTAGAAAATATATTAGTATCGACCGCTCCAGGGAGAATTTTGTTATTTCCAATGCGACCTGTTCTTTTGTAGACACGTTCATAAAATGATCTAGTTGGATAGATCACCTGTGAGGCGTTGGAAATTATCCATTTTAATGTTTCTTTATGTTGATGGCAGCAAGTTCCGAACCAATGACCATCCCCCCCCTGTAAAGAAACTACCGCTGGTAGGTTTAATCTGCGCCCGATGAGAATTGCCGCGACGCCGCAAGGATAACCATACTGTGCATGTATGACGTCAAAAGGATGTTTCAAGTGTTCGTGAATAGCAGTTTCAACAATTACATTAATATCTTCTTCAAAGGCACCTGATTTTATTTCATTTACCTGAGGTATACCTATAACTTTTGCGCCATTGATTGGACTTGGGGGAGCATCACCGTATCCAGAATCCCCTAAATTATCTGGTCGATACTGAGCTAATACGCAAAGATCGACACCACGGAAGATTAATTGTCGGGATAAATTTTCAGCATAAGTACTCATTCCTGAAAGTGTAGGCGGAAATTTTCTGGTAATAAAACAGATTCTCATTTTTTATGTCCTATGTTGTTAGCGAACGATAGAATTCTACAAGCACAGGATCTCCAGGATAATCCTTAAAATTAATTCGCAAATGTTTATCAAGTAATGGATCGTTAATATCTGTTTGGCGCATTAGATTTATTCTCCATGATTCAAGCTTTGTTGATAGAGTAAGAGCAATATCTGGTAGTATTTCTGATAAATCTGTAAGTTCGAATGGATCATTCTTTAAATCATATAGTTCTGTTTTTTTTATTTTTGCAGGCCGTCTACATGCTGTTTGTTCCAAATCATAATGACAGATCATTTTCCAATCATGAGTCAGAATGGCTCGCATTGCTTCACCCCCATCTTGAGTTGAAACGATAAAATCCCGTGGTGGTGATGTCCCAAATGGCTGGAGGGGTTGGCCAGTAACAGGCGATTTTGGTTCTATTTCAGCTAATGTACAAATGGTTGGGAGAATATCATGATGCTGTGCAAAATCTTTTACTCTGCTGCTTTGTTTAGTACGTGGGTCATAAATAATTAAGGGAACATGGATTGTTGGATCATATAGCAAAGAGTGGTCAAATAGTACTCCGTGCTCAACCATTGCCTCACCGTGGTCACCCAATATTATAACAACTGTGTCTTCGAGCACACCAAAGGTCTCAAGAACATCGAAGAGTCGTTGAAGTTCATTATCCAGATACAAAATAGATCTGTCATATTGGGCAATCAGTTCAGTATATTTGTTAGAAATGTCATTAGCTAATCCTCGATGTAACAAATAGTCTCGCCCACAAGAAGTTTTTACCGGTTTTGGTCGATAACTTTTCAGTAGCTCATCGTAGCGTTTCGGATAGTTATAAGGTAAGTGTGGATCCCAATAATGAAGAAAAGCAAACCAAGGTTTTTCTGCTTTTAGATCATGCCAAGCGATCATTTCATCAGTAACCTGTTCAGCCAATAAGTGGTGATGACGAAGAAAAAGTTTATCCGTAAGATTAATATAGGTCCTGAATCCTCTAACAAACCATGAAGGATGGGACGCCATTTCAACTAAATTGTCTATGGCGAAAGTTAAATAACCTGCCTCCCGCATAATTTCAGGTAAAGTTAATGCAAGATCGTTGAAGTGGATGTTTTTATAATTAGGTACATTCCAAGGGCTTCCAACAATCCGTGAGCAGATTGGATCCAAGCCACTAAATAGCGATGTAAATGATGGAATCGTCCAAGGAGCATGTGAATAACAGTTTTCATATAAAACTGATTTTTCGGCCATATTATCAATAAAAGGTGATGTCGGCTGGTCATAACCATAGCAACCCAAATGATCTGCTCGTAGAGTATCGATTGCTATTATCAAAAAATTTGGTTTCTTAGACATTTCGTCCTCAATAATTAGTGAGTTTTCTGAGTATTCAAATTTTATAGACATTGTTTTCTGTATTTTGATTGAAATAAGCTAGGATCTTTTTTAGTATTTTTTTTTTGCAATTCAAAACGATAGTCAAAATTACACAAAATCTGTTTTAGCTGTTCTTCATTGAGTAGATTCAGCCAAGGTGGATGAATTTCAATCAACCAAAAGGTTCGGTCGATAAAATCCGCAGTATCCATATCAGATAAAGCTTCTTGTGAACGGAAGCCTGATTTCAAATATTGCATTACCGGCAAAGATTGATGTTTTTCATAAAGTTCACGAAACATGCGCATTTTTACTTTGTGTTCAAGTGATGCTACCACATCAGCCCCAATGGATGCTTCAATACGGTGTGGGACATCTGGAAATTGAGAAAGGTGTGCGTTATGAGAGAGTGCAACTAAAGCAGGTAATGTACCCCCTAGGAGGGC
>Ga0272440_1004096_pt1 | contig 10577 bp, 1 predicted proteins | sample SSMMMBAug17_FD_192440 | JGI IMG/M metagenome (GOLD analysis project Ga0272440, IMG submission 192440) | Marine sediment archaeal communities from Little Sippewissett salt marsh, Falmouth, MA, United States - SSM-MMB-Aug17 | ecosystem: Environmental > Aquatic > Marine > Wetlands > Sediment ... | reverse complement strand
TCACTTATTCTACATACTCTAATGTAAATGGTCCAGACCATTTTACTTTTAAAGTCTTTGATGACAAGTTTCAATCATCAACTGCTATTGTAAATATAAATATAATACCTGTTGAAGATATACCTGTTGCATATACAAAGACATTATATGTTAACGAAGATAACAGAATTAATTTTTCTCTTGATGCAGTGGATTATGATGGAGACAGCTTAAATATTTATATTGATAAACAACCAGCTAATGGAGAATTAGAACTTAATAATCTTACTTCTTGTTCATATATGCCTGCTCAAAATGATAATGGAATGTACACCTTTACCTATTTTGTAAGTGATGGAAAGAATAATTCTAACATCGCAGAAGTTGAAATTAATATAACACCTGTCTGTGATACACCATCTATAAGTGAAATAGACAAACAGACTCTTAATCTTAATGTTGAAAACTCAAAAACGGTTCATTTTACAATAAGTGATATTGATTCATCATCTTCATTAACAGTTACTGCAAAATCATATAATTCAAATGTCCAGGCGATAACAAATACACAAATAGTCTGTATGAATAATTCATGTTCTATTGACTTAACACCAAACAATGCAGGTGTTGCAGGTATTGATATTATTGCCGAAGATGAATGCGGCTTAACCCATACTGAATATTTTTCATTTGAGGCATTACGAAGCTGTGATTATTTTAGTATTTCTCAAATACCTGATCAAAATATTAATGAAGATGAAGAAACGCAGCCCATACCAATTGTATTAACTTCAAGAGGTGATAAAGCTCTGACTTTATATGTAGATACAGATAAAACAGAACTTGTCCCAAAAGAAAATTTAAAACCCCTTACCAGCGATAACAATATTGATTATACACTTATCGTCAAACCAGGGGATCATAAATATGGTCAGGCTGTTATTTCTGTTTGGGCCACTGATTTAACTTGTAATGCAATTTCACACTTTAACTTAAATATTGCTTCAGTTGATGATCAACCAGAAATATCTGAATTAAATGATGCTTATACCACGAATGAAGATACGCCTATTGATATAAGTTTCACATATAAAGACTATGATATGCCTGAGGATAGCCACATTGTTTCTATAAGTCCAACATCAAATGAGTTAATATCAACTCAATATGAAGAAAATAATAATGGAAACTATGTTTTAAAAGTTACTCCTCATGAAGACAAAAATGGCGTAACCCAAATAACCATAACTGTGGAAGATAGCACCGGGTTAACAGATACAAAACAATTTGATCTTATCGTAAAACCAGTTCCAGATGCTCCGGAATTAACAGGTGAACCGCAATCTTTAACATGTAAAGAAGATAGTTCGGTTGCTATTGGAAGATCCATTACAGTTGTAGATAAAGATGATAAAAATCTTGAACAGGCTGTCTTAACAATTAAATCAGGTTTTGATGGAAAAGATATTTTAGATGTTACCTTTGAAGGCGGAAATGTCTCACCAACAAGCTCAATATCAGGTGGATATTTTGTATTAACATTAACTGGGAGTGCTTCAATTTCAGAATATCAAGATGCCTTAAGTAATGTAATATATGTACCGGGTAATTTACCTGATGAGGAATTAAGTAGAAATATTCAAATAATTGTAAATGATGGTGATGTTAATAGTAATCCAATTACAAGAACTGTTAGTGTAAGCCAGATACCAAGACATATGATTCTTGCCAGTTCAGGAAATGGTGGATCTATCACTCCAACGGGTGAAATAACTGTAAAAGAAGGTACATCGTATACATTTACAGCATTGGCTTCTGATTGTTATTTTACAAAAAATATTCTTGTAAATGAAAACTCGAATAATATTGATGAAGCTGTTGAAAAAGGAGCAATGAATGCCTTTGTATTTGAAAATGTTAATAGTGATGGGGCAATATCAGTTGAATTTTCAAAATTGAACAAAGGCAAAATCTGGGCAATAGATAAATTGGATAATAAATCACAGGTTATTTCTGTTGATATTTATGACAGTTCAAATTCAGTTAACATTAAAAAATATGCAATATTAGCTGATCAAAATGGAAATGACTTACAGAACGTATCATCCCTTGCAATTAATGTTAAAACAAAAAAAGCTTACTTTACCGACAATGGATATGAAGAGACACGTCTATACATATTTAATATTGAAGAACTTACGAATCCTCTTGATATTAATTCATCAAGTGATCCGAAAACGCTTACACTGACCCCACTAAAAGTATTGTCAGGTATTTATGAAGTTTCCTCTCTTGCTTTTGATAACAATTATAATAGATTATATGGGATTAGCAAAGCTGATAATAAACTCTATATTTTTGACACTGATTCTGGTCAGCCTACTGAAGTTATGACGCTTGCACAAACTCAGATAGAAGGTCTTGCATCGCAATTATCTGAAAATATGCTTGTAGCGATTGATAATAAGAATTGGGATTCTAATGAAATGACATCAATATTAATAATTGACACTGGTAACAAAACCCATCAAAAAGTTGTTGATATTTCTCAAGATCGTATTAACGAATTAGCAGGGCTAAGCTCAATTTCCAAAATTGAAGCGCTGGGCGCCGATAAAGAAGGCCAGTTATACGCATTAATTAATTCAAAAATTATTAAATTTAATATAGTAGAGAATCATACATCAATAGAAGTTCTCGAACATTATGATGCGAATTCACTGTCAAATATTTCTGGGCTTGAATTTAGTGGGGAGCCAAACCTATTCAATATTACAGCAACTTCAGAGTTGGGAACAATTACACCTGCAGGTGTAATTCCTGCCATTTGTGGTGAATCTGAAAAATTTATATTTAAGAGTGAAACACCTGCTCAAGCACGTGTCTATATCAATGGTTCTATTGATGATGGAGAATATACTGATGAATATACTATTACTGATATTCAAACAGATACATCTATTCATGTTAGTTTTGATCCTACTGCATTTCCACCTGATATTTTACCAGATTCATTAGAGAATATTAATGTAAATGAAGATCCAACAGCAATAAGTGTCAGTTTTTCAGTATCTGATGTAGATGGTGGCTGGTTAACAATTTTAGGTAACTCTTCAAATATTACTCTTGTTCAAGATACAAATATTATATTTGAAGGAGATGACATCAATTATAATCAAACAAATAATTCTTATAGAATTCAAATTAGTCAAAATGCAGACTATTACCCAATAACAATGGTCATCAACCCGGAAAAAGATGAATATGGTGATGTAGAAGTTGTTTTATCAGTATCAGATGGTATATTTTTAATAACTCAATCCGTTCAGCTTACTGTAAATTCTGTTAATGATTGTCCGGAATTTTCAATAATAAGTCATTCATATACTGCACTTGAAGACTCTGGTACTAAAATTGTAAATTTTGCTACAAATGTAAATACTGGGGCTGTTAATGAAACAGATCAGACATTATTATTTAGATCTAAACAAAATAGTACAACCATATTGAATCAATTACCAGATATTACATCATCAGGCACAACAGCTACCATGTCATTTACACCAAAAGATAATCATAATGGTACCTTTATAATGGATGTATACCTTGAGGATAATGGAGGTATTTCTAATGGTGGATGTTATACAAGTCAACTTGAACAAGTGAGCATTCAAGTCATTTCAGTTAATGATGCCCCTACATTTACAAAAGGTGAAAATATTGGCCCAATTAAATCAACAGCAGGGATACAAACTATACCAAATTGGGCAACTAATATTTCTAAGGGGGCATTTAACGAAAGTAATCAGCAATTAACCTTCAGTGTTGTGGCTGATAATGCAACGCTGTTTACAGTTCAACCAGCAATTGATTCAGATGGGACATTAACTTTTACACCTTATGAAGAGGCAGCGAATGGCACTGCTACAATAAGTGTATATCTTACAGACAATGGTGGCACATCAAATGGTGGCAATAATACAAGCAGTATTCAAACCTTTACCATTGAGGTAAATAGCGTTTGTATTCCTCCAACATTTACAAAAGGGCCTAATATTTCCATTGGTGAAGATGCAGGTCATATAATGTTAGATCCCTGGGCTGAAGATATCTCACCTGGTGGTGAATATGAAACTGATCAACACCTATGGTTTGAAGATATTGCATGTACTATTGATTCAAGATGGGAATTATTTGATAAAGTTCCAACATTAACTTACCAATCATCTGATTCAGGTGTGCTGGGTTTTCAAACGAATAACGATATATATGGTGTAGCTGTATGTACAGTTGTATTAAAAGACGATTGTAATGTACTTAATATTGGAGGCAGTAACACTTCAACCACACAATCATTTACAATCAATGTTGCTTCTGTGAATGATATACCAACATTTGAAAAAGGACCTGACATTGATGATCTTATTCAGGGGCAAGGGGCAAAAGTTTATGAAAATTGGGCGAAACAAATAGACCCAGGTGCTTTTAATGAAACTGATCAAACACTTACATTTAATATCGTATCAAAATCAAAGCCAGAGGTAATTTCATCAATTGCTATTGATAGTAGTACGGGGGATTTATCTATAGAACCTTCAAGTTTAACATATGGTGAATGTCAAATAACTGTAAACCTTTTTGATGGATATTCAAGTAGTGTTAATAAAGAATTTAATATCAAAGTTAATCCAAGTGGTTCACCGGAAATTGTTATTCCAGAAGACCAGATAGAACTTCCACAAGATATATCATCATACTCTACTCCATTTAGTATAACAGATGATCAAATGCCTGGTTCTGATTTACAAATAGTAAAGGAAACTTCAAATTCAGATGTTATTCGTCTGACAGCAATCACAATAACTGGAACAGGAACCAACAGAAGCTTGAATATAATACCAACAAATGGCGCATTTGGAGAAGTCTCTATTACGATAACAGTTAAAGATCTTTCAAATAATGTAGACAGCGATACAATAAACATAATCGTTCATCCAACACCATATGCAGAAATAAGTGTTATTGGTCAAACCCTTGGTAATACGCCAATGGCTGTCAGTTTTACGCCAACGAATTGTCAAAATACAATTCATACATGGAAATGGGATTTTGGTGATGGCTCAACAAGTACTCAAAGAAATCCATCTCATAATTATATTTTATCTGATGATATCAATAATAAACAATATAATATAATTTTGACTGTCTCTGGACCAGGAGGAACATATACAGATTATTGTAATCATTGCCTTACTGTAAAAAGAGCTATGAATGTTGACTTTACTGTAGCATCAACAAATCAACGCATAGGCAGCGCGCCACTTCAAACTTCATTTAAAGATCAATCATTTGTTTATGGCAATATTGATAGAGAATGGTCTTTTGGAGATGGCGATACTTCAAATGAAATAAATCCTGTTCATACTTTTGAGAATCCAGGACTTTATACTGTTACTCTAAGTATCAGCAATCAATATACTGAAACTCTAACAAAAACAAAAGAATCATATATTACTGTAACAGGTCGTGAAATTACAGGTAGAGTTGTTTCATGTGATGATACAAATATTGGCGTTGAAGATTTATTAGTTGAAGCATGGAGGGGAATTTCTACTGATCCAGATAGTTTTGTTGCAACTGACAGCAATGGTTATTATACACTAACAGGACTTTACCCATCAGATGATTATATTGTTTCATTCTGGCCAGGTTCTGGAGTGAAATACTTTAATGGCTATTATAAAGCAAAAGAAAAATCTGCTAATGCTACAAAAATATCAACAATATTAAGTAATAGAGAATTAGAAGAAGATTGTTTAACGGAACTTCCACAAAATTGTATTTGCGGAAAAGTTACAGATATACTTGGATCAGCAATTGAAAATTTAAAAGTTGAGGCTTATTCATATTCAACAGAATATGGTAAAACCGCAAAAACTGATTCAAATGGAGATTACTGTATAGAAGGTTTAAAACCTGCTAATGATTATTATGTCTCTTTATGGCATGAACAAACGAATGTAATTTATTACTACAGCACATCAAAAACAGTAACAGAAGAAAAAGATGCTTCACCTGTAATAGTTAATGAAACCACATGCACTAATGGCACATCTTTATCCATAGATACTGGCGAAACGATTAAAGGTACTATTTCTGTTAATGGAACTCCAAAACAAGGTATATGGGTTTATGCATATTCTATTCTTTTTGACTCTGGAAATGGTGCAACAACTAATGAATCAGGTGAATACACAATATCAGGTTTAACAAAAGTAAGTGAAGGAAAATCAATTACATATATTGTATCTGTTGATCCTCCACATTATCCCTATAGAGCTTATGATGGCGCTACAAATGAAGCTGATGCCACACCTGTTACAACTAACAGCACTGATATTAATATTGACCTGCAAAGCGGCTTTTCATTGTGTGGGAATGTTAAAAACACAGCGGGTGATAATTTAGTTTATGCTCGTGTAAGTGCTAAATCAGAAAATACGAATATTATTGAATTTACGACAACTGATGCTGATGGAGATTATACTTTTGCAAACCTTCCGGCATCAAATGATTATATTGTATCTGCTTTACCAATTGATTATCGTATTCAGTATTATTACCTAAAAACAAATGAACAAGATGCTGTTTATGTTGATCTTACAGATGGAAGTAAGTGTGATATTAATTTTATATTAGATAAAGGGAATATTATTAAAGGGAGTGTTTATGTTGATGAATGCTATAATCCTTATAAAGAAGGTGTATGGGTAAATATTGGTTGTTATGATCCAAATAATATAAAAACAGGTTTTGACATTATTACTGATGCTTTTGGCAGATATGAATATGCAGGATTATCTTCTAATCTGGAATGCGATATAAGTATTTGGGATCCTGGGTTTGCAAATGCATTTTATAATTCTAACGAAGATTGTACAACAACTTATGATTTTACTTTATCTGAAAAAGTAGCTCCTGTTCCATATTCTATCGCTGAAAATCATAACCTTTTATTAAAACGAGGCTATAATGTCAAAGGATGTGTTACAGATATTGATGATATTCCTGTAAATGGAGTAAAAGTTACAATTAGCTCTGATAATACTGTAAAAACTAAAAATACAGACGCTAATGGATATTATGAATATAATGGGCTTATAGAGGATATTTATGAGATTAAAGTAGAACCTTCAACATATATCAATCAAAGTAGAGTAATAAACGTTGATAGGAATATGGAGATCCCTTGTTTTATCCTTCTTGAACCTGATACCAAAATATCTGGTATTGTTTATGGAATAATTTCAGATTATTGCTTATATTTAAATGCCAGGTCAGATAGTATTAATTTTGGAAACAGTATTAAAGTGTGCGGTTCCGAATCTGTATCTTATACCATATCTGGTTTAAAAGGTGCATCCGATTATTATGTAGAACTTGTATCTAATTATTATCCATATCAAGTATATAACAATGAAACGAATCAAGTAAATTATGATCCAATAGATATATTATCTGGTGATCGATCAGGAATTGATTTTAATATACCAGAAGCAATTATGGAAATATCTGGAAAAGTTACATATCCTATAGGTACTAATGTTAATGATTATGTCTATATTAATGCATATTCAAAAATTGATCCAAATATAAGTCAAAGTACTTTTGTAAAATATGTTGGAATTAATCCTGTATCATATAAATTAATAGGTCTTAAGAAGGAAGAATATATTGTTTATGCTAATTCAGAAAGATATCTCAAAGTTTTCTTTGATCAAGTTTATGATAAATCTAATGCAATACCTGTTAATCTTTCATCATCTAATCAGTCAGGTATTGATTTTAATCTTTCTCTTGGAGAGACCATTTCAGGTAAAGTGATTGATGAAAATTTAAATCCTTTACCAGGTATTGAAGTGGAAATATTTTCTGAACTTGAGAATACATTAAAAAATACGTTTACAATTTCAGATGGAACTTATCGTATTGAAGGTCTAAACGGTGGTTCAAAATTTGAGGTATATGCAGTTAAACCAAATATAACACCCTTTTATTATTACCATCCGGAAGGAACTGTAAGGTCATCAACAAAGGCTTCTCTTGTTAGCGCTCCAGCAATTGGAATAGATATAGATCTGTTTGAAGGTGAGTATATACGAGGTAATATCAGAAATACTAAAGGTGAAGTAATTCCAAATATTACAGTTATTGCAGAGTTGAATTCTATAAAATTAGGTATTGATACATCAGATACACTTGGGAATTATAGTATTGAAGAACTTAATCAAGCTATGGATTATAAAGTATATTTAGAAATACCTTCCTCATTGAATTATAATACACAGGTAAAAACATCAATACCTTCAAATAGTAATAATATAGATTTTATACTTGAAACAGGTTATTGCTTAAGTGGAATTGTGAGTTTTGTTACAAATAGTAAGCCGATGAAGAATGCAGAAGTTTCTATTACTAAAGGCGATTATATAAAGAGCGATATCACAAACCTTGAGGGTGAATATATGATTTGTGGTATTTCTCCAGATACTGGATATGTTATTATAACAACCCCATCAGCAAAATCTAATTGTATAAAACATCAAATAGATAATATTACTATTAGTGAAGATACAATTATGAATTATAGCCTACATCCTTCAAAATATTTTAAAGGTAAGATTAAAGACTCTAATAATAATCCAATACCAGATGTAAAAGTTACCGTTTATTCAGATACAATGGATACATTTGTAGATGGTACTACTGATAATAATGGAGATTATTCAATTACAGGTATACCTGATGCTCCTGATTATCAATTAACATTTGAAAAAGAAGGATATGAAACAATTGTAAAGTCAGATGTTTTTATTGACTCTGAGGTTGATTTAACAATGGATCAGGGATTTAAAATTTATGGAACAGTTACTTCCCCAACATCTGGACCAATTCAAGGAGCTATGGTTGATATTTCATCATCAATATTTATAATAGATAATAGTTCTTCAACAGACAGTAATGGATATTTTGAATTTAATGGCTTAAAATCTTCAAAAGATGAAGTAGAGGTTTGTGATTATAAAATTTCAGTAACAGCACAAGGATTTCCAGTAAAAACCAAATCTAATATTTGTGCTGGAGATACTGTTAATATTGAGCTTATTTCTTCTGAAATAAATGGTACTATTCGAGATTCAGACGACGATTTATTGCCATTGAATGGGCCTACTGTTTTAGTTTATATTTTTGAAACACCGCAGGTCTTTATTACAAGTGTTAGTGTAGAGATTGATGGCTCTGGTAAATTTAAGGTAATTGGTCTCGATGCAAATAAACAATATAGAATTTTTATTTATCCAATGGGTGGAAATAGTTTACCAACCAATGAATGGGCAATACCTGGCGGAGAAAATACAACTAATTATGAAGAATCTCTATTTAGCCCTGGAAGTACTATAAATTTTAAGTTTAGTACTGGAACCTGGCAATAATATGTTTAAATTGTTTTTAACAAGGAAAGTAAATTATAATATTTAGAAAAGGAGTTTTAAGAATAATGAAAAAAATAATATTAATTGCACTTGTAGTTATTACAGCATTTATGGCTAAAAGTGACATTTGTGCAGAAGTACTTGGAGAGGTAACAGATCTTGACTGTACATCAGGACATGGGCAAGTTGCGATAGGAGAAGATGAAATTAGAATGGAATGGGGCTATCCAGATGGTTATGATAGCAATACAATTAATGGCTTTTATGTTTTATTTAATCAACAAGAATCATACACATTTACCCAATTAAATACGACAGGAATGACATTAAGAACCAGTTTATTCACTGTCAGTACAGATGATTATTCTAATTCTGATAGCATTGCTTATTATTTTCACATTGCTGCCCGAGATAAAGTATTCCCAATATCAAATATTGGTGCTACAAGTTCATATGGCCCAATGAGAATTGATAATGTTGAACCAGTCGGTTCAATCGCCGGCCCTTTAACAACGACATCAAGAATAGGAGTTCCAATAACAATTACAGTTTCAGGTGCCAGCCAAATGTGCATTAAAAATGATGAAAATTGGGAAAGTTGTGAATGGGAAGGGATCAGTACATTAAAGTCATGGAATTTGACAAATGGTGAGGGTGAAAAAACTGTCTATGCAAAATTTAAAGACTCAACAGGAAATACATCAACGGCATCCACAAGTATTTATTATCAAGAAATTACTACTACTATCGAACCTAAAATATATGGAATACCAACATTAAATGAATGGGGAATTATTATTCTTTTCATCATTTTATTATTAACATCAATTGCATTAATTAAAATCACTAAAACAAAAGAATCAGCCATAGTGGGGAAAGGAACTGTTCGAACTAGCCTCTTCTAATCAAACAAGAACATAGGTTAATTTACTAAGCAATCACACAAATGGTTTAATTATGATATTTCATCAAAGTGCATTGAGGCATTGATGAGTACCCACGAATATAGTTAAAAAAATGACATCTACTCAAGCACTGAGATGAACACGCTGAGAAAACAAGCAATTGGTTAACTTCTTGGATATTCATCAAAGTTCAAACTAA
>Ga0272440_1004094_pt1 | contig 10583 bp, 4 predicted proteins | sample SSMMMBAug17_FD_192440 | JGI IMG/M metagenome (GOLD analysis project Ga0272440, IMG submission 192440) | Marine sediment archaeal communities from Little Sippewissett salt marsh, Falmouth, MA, United States - SSM-MMB-Aug17 | ecosystem: Environmental > Aquatic > Marine > Wetlands > Sediment ... | reverse complement strand
CAAATATTATATTGTTATCTATTTGATTCGCAGCAATACTTTTATTTTCAGACATGCTATAACAGTTAATCAATATATTATGATATATCTTTGGAATAATAAGCTCTATATCGCTAATAAGAGGCTTTACATTTTTTCTTTCAATATCATTTTTTTGTATATATTTTTGTATATTATCAATATATTTCGTTGTTATTTCTTTTATACGATTGCCTTTTTTTGAGAAAACAATTTTTTCAAACGCATCAAAAATTTCATCATTTAATTTTTTGCCTTTTATTGAATTAAGCCCATTATAATCAATATATTCAATTTTTATTGTTTCCCATACATTATGATCGTCTTCTCCTGTATCTTCGATAAAAAAATTGTCTACTATTTCTTTAATATTAAATAAGTCGTAAATAGTTTTTAGCGCTTTACTTCTTTTTCTTAATGGCAAGAAATCAATATATAGATTAGACATATAAATAAATGCTTCATCAATTAATTGAAAGGAATTTACATTCTGTCTAAGGTGTGTAAGAATGTATTGATAATTTTCACTCTTTGCACTAACAAAAAAAATTTTATATGTATTTTCATTAAGAATCTTAGATTTTTCAGATTCTACTAATAATAATTGTTCGTAGTAATTCATCATATTTATAATAATAATTGATACAAGAATAATTATTAAGGGCAATAATTTAAATAATATTGATTTTCGAAATATCATATAATAAAACATTTTTGATATTTGAAAGTATCTTTTTATAATTTCATTTAATCTGTTTAACATGAAGACATATCTCCATAGTGAATATTAGCTAACTTTTTAGTCATCATATTGTTTAATTTCTAAATCAATGTTAGGGGCTTTATTGTTTTGTGAATATTTTATTAAAGTGTCTCTATAGTTTCTTCCAAAAAATGAATAAATTGTATATTTTCTTGTAAATTTTTCTCCAAATATAGCAAAAATTGTATTAATAATTTCCTTACAATACTCAAGGTCATTTTTAGGAAGTCCTGATTTTATTTTTTTGGTTTCTAAATCTTCAAAAGTCTGAAAAAAATATATTGAATCACTATTGATTTGTTGAAAATAATAAAAATAATATCCTTTTGTTTTATTAGATTTATTTAATCTTTGTATAATAGGTTCAATTATTTCGTTATTGTTTTTTCTTTGTACCCCTAAATTTTCACCTGAGCAGTTAAAAAAATAAAATGGTTTCTTTGAATATTTTATAGACTTATGTGTGATAATACAATCATAACTATAGCTATTTATTTTTAGAATTACATCATTTTTTCCCTGTAAGCTAGAGTCACAAGAAAAAAACATTCTGCCTGACTTTTTTTGTTTTTGTACTGTATTGCATTGGTTATCATAACAGATACTATAATTATCTTTGCTGGCTGGCATTATAGCTGTTTCGTTAAAAAAATATTTATGTATTGAACCAGCATTACTATTGGCAAACACAGTTATTACTGGTGTAAATGATTCATTGTTAATTTTAATACTGACACTTTCACCATGTACAGAACATTTTATGTTATTATTGACGTAACTAAACTCAATTTTGTATGGTAAATCGGTTTTATTTTTAATATTTACAATCATTTTATGGTCAATTACTGTTTTTAAACTCTTATCTTGTTCCACTTTAAACAATCTATAAAAATAATTTCTTAAAAAATTTACATTTTCGTTACTTTTTTGTTTATTTATTTTATAGCAATGTTCATCATTAAGTTTATTATTATTAGTTAAATAACATTTTGTTACTACTTTTCCAGATTCCCCTTTTTTGGGCTTTATAATATCAATATTTTTATAAAGGTAAAAACTATCGGATATGCAGTTCCCAGAAAATAAGCAACAAAAAAATATAATGTAAATAATTATTTTTATTATTTTTATTTGCATATTATTGTTCTCCATATTCCATATTTAATTAAAAACAATCTTGGTTTTACATAATCTATCTTAAAAAGAAGGTATCTTTCCTATAACAAAAAACTTAAAGCAATTTATTGAAGCAAATATTTGTTGCAACCAAGTTGGAATTATAGTTGATTAAAGTCATCTTCTTTTAAGTATATATAATGTGAATCATTTGAAAATTCTACAATGTTAAGAAAAAATTCTCTTTCAATTATATACTCATTTTTTAGTTTTTTATTATCAATCCAACCATTTAATATTTTTTCATATTTAGTAAAGCCATTTGTATTCGTTGTTTTACCTGTTAGAGCTTCAACAAATCGTGATTCTAGTGAGTCAGCACCTTCTATGCGAAGTAAAGTTTTTATTGCTTCATATTTTTCAAGGCAACTTTGATATTTATTATCGCTAATTAAGCTTGTTACAATGAAAAGTTTAATAAAATCTTTTTTGCCTACATGTTGAATTGTTTTTGCATCATTTATTTGATTTATATAGTGGTTTATCACAGTGTAGGGGATTGCAATTCTTTCATCCCAATTTTTTTCATTGTATTGAATATATTTAATTACATGATTATTAATATTAGTATTATATTCCAATTGTTCTAATAGCTTCAATACTGTATCAGGCACAAATAATAGTAAGTTACCTTCCTTGAAGGTGTTATTAACATTAATGAAAGAGTTTAATGCATTTTCAATTTTACTAATAATTTCTTCTGATGTTTGATCAAAACTTTTTTTATAATTATTTTTTTCAAAAGTATAGTTTTTGAAATATTTTTCCGATTTTTCAATAAAAAAAGGTAGTATAAATAATCTTAAATGATTGTAGGCATCTAAAGGATTATCAATCATGCTGTTATAATTTTTAAAAGTTTGAGGAGGTGTATTAGGTGTGATAAAAAATGTAAAAATATTTTGGTTGATGATTTCATCTGCAATTTTATCTCTCGTCAGTTGATTTTCAGTGATTTTGTCCCAATCATTTGCTCCTGCATCGGTTAAAATAAATAAAATTTTGTAATAGTTTTTATATAAGCTGCTTTCATTATTTTTTGTTTTTATTATAGAAACTATTTTATTAAGCGCTGATAACAAAGGTTCTTTGAAGTCTTGATCTTTAGATTCCTCTCCATAAGAAATATTTATTTCATCGTTAAGGTTTGGCACAAATTGGTTAAAAGAAACACTACTATCTGAGGATTCATTATATAAACAAATAATTTTTTGGTTAATTGCAAAATCGCCATTTTTCCAATGCCTTACTGAATCATAAAATGATTGAACAAATATATGATATTTTCGCATACTTTTTGATGTATCCAACAGAGTATAAATAAGCAAATTTTCTTTAATTACTTGTATACATTTTTGAAGCATAAATGAAGTAAATGCGCCTAAAATGCATACCTTTGCATATTCATTATGTTTTCCATATGGAGGGTATAATTCAGGAAAGCCAAAGTTTTTATAATAATTATCATAAGCTGTAAAAACATCCTCTTGTAACATTTTTTGAAATACTTTTTTTCCTGGATAGCATTGTGTAACATAATATTTATTTATAAGATTTGAATAATTAAAAGTATCTTTTTTTAAGGGGGAATTGTAGTAAAAAGAACTTTCATTATTTTTGGGATGATAATACAATCTTGATCTCCACAGGACAATGTATTTTGCTTCAATCCACCCAAGTATTCCAATTTCATGCCTTTTTGCTTCAAAGTCAATCAGTTCCTTTGCCACTAGGTAACAACCATTTTTATAATCTAGAATTTTATAAAAATCAAAGTGGAGCTTTTCTTCCTCAATATATTTAAATACATCCTTTTTATTCCATGAATAGTATGTATTTGGGAGAGTTGCTGTATCTTTAGGTATACTAAAAAAACCATACACTGGAATATAAAGTCTATTTTGATCTAATAATTCAGTATACCAAATAAATAGTTCTTGAAAATCATTTATTGTAATAGTAAATTTTGTTTCTCCTTTACCAAATTTGCTTTCCATCGCAATTAGTTTGTGCTTATAATCAATTTTTGTTACAAAATAAATATCAAGCATTGTCAATGGATCTTCAATTCCACGAACAGTCTTATATTTTGCCTCAGTTGTATTACAATTTTCGATACATTCTTTTTCTACAGTAAACATCAGTTCTTCTTTTGAATAACTGGCTTTTGCATAAGCAACAAATCTTTTATTCCCATTCATTGGAAAAGAATATGTATCATTATAATTATCATATGCATTATTCCACGAATTTTCATCTAATTTTTTATATACTTGAATAGACCTGCTCAATTTTTCTTTTTTTATATTGAAAGGTTTTTTTCCGGAAATTTTACATATACTTTTTATTGTTATGCTTGAGTAACTTGCATAACATAATTTATTGAAAGTTATTCCATAAATTATTAATAACGCATTTAAATATATTATGAATTTACATAAGTTTGATTTAGTAATATTGAAAATATTCATTTGGAATCCTTTATTTATTTATTTATTTGTTTATATCATATACTAATCTAAAACCTTGATCACATAATTGAGAGTCAGGTGAAAGAAAACCGCGATTTGAACAACGACAGGAAGAGGAAGAACTAAACCAGCTTCCACCACGGGTTTGTCGTTTGTTAGACGTTGATTTGTCTATATCAAAATATACGTCATTACACCATTCCCACACATTTCCAGACATATCATATATATTAAATAAGTTTGATGAATAACTCTTAATTCTTTTCATATTACCAGGATTTATACCAATGCACTCTTCAGTAATAAAACCAAAACCAAAATTAGCTTTCGTGCAATTTGGTTTATCACCCCAAAAATATCTGTCATTACTTGTTGCCTTGCAGGCACATTCCCATTCTTTTTCAGCAGGAAGTCTATATCGATTTGTATTTTCCAATTGATTTATTTTTGAAATAAACGCTAAGCTATCATTCCATGATATGTAAGTTGCAGGGTAAGTATCTCCTTCAAGTATGTATTTTTGATTTTTCCAAGGCTTTGTTTTCATTATTTCATACCACTGGCCTTGTGTTACTTCAGAATCCTGTATGTAAAAATCCTTTAACTCTGTTTGATAGAAAATCTCATCATTGTCTCTATCTGTATGGGTATTTGGAGATCCCATATAAAAGGAATTTTCTTTAATATATTTAAATTTCATATTAAATTTATTTATAATTTCAATCTCAATGTTAGAGCAGCTTTTTTGACATTCTATTTCCAACTGATTGTCAATTATATTGTTTATTTTTGAAACGATATATACTGCTTTTAAAAAGGTTAACTGTTCAAAATTTTCTTTATCTGGCTTTAAATATTTAAAACATAACTTTATTTTTTCATTAATCTGTATTTGAGGATATTTTTGTTCAAGAAAATTGAAATATTTATCAAAATCATTCTGGTGTTTATAGATAATTCTTACACCTTTAGTCAGATAATTTAAATTGATTTTATCGACTATTTTTTTATAGTTATCAACTGCATACATTTTTAATAAAGGTGAAAAGGCATAATACAAGAACTCATTCTTTTCAAAACGTTTGGGAATAGCTTCGATATATCCTACGCACAAATCTTTATTGCGCTTATTGTCAACAATCTCGTTAATAATGATAGCATGCTTCTTTTGTGAATATAATAAACAAGTATGAATTGACGATAACAAGCAAACAATTGGTCCCAGTAAACAAAATAGACACACAAACTTATTAAAAAAACTATTGTTTTTATAAATAATAATTATTGCAACTAAAAGTAAGCTTATTAACAAATAACAACATGAGATAATAACATGAGATATTGCAAACTTACCTAATATAGACAATTTAATTAAACATGGGTAAGTATATGCATTTACACCATTTATTATATTCATGATAAATAACAACAAAACTGTCGAATTGAATATTGAAAATAAAATACAAAATAATACAAGATACAAATAAAACTTATGAGAACTCTTAGAATTCAAATTAGAGGGTTGGTCATAAGTCTCAGCAGATATAATCTTTTTGAGTTTATATTCATCCTCGCCATTTTGATAAGCATTATTTTTATCATTACATACAGTATTATCTTTTGTAGATTCATCATCTAATTCAACTGTTTCTTTTTCGTTGTCAGTGGCGTTATTATTTGTCAGCTCATCTTGATTTATTTCAGATTTAGATGTTTCTGTAAATTTTTTCCAATCATTAAATATCTGAACTGCATCCAAATCCCAAAAATTATTCTTCTTTAAGATTATTCTTGTATTACGTGAAAAACCGCCACCATCAACCATCAATTTGGTAATGATAAAAAATATTTTTGAAACATAATCAGAATTGTTAATAAATATATTAGATAATCTATTTTTAAGTATTTCTCTATCATTTTTATTTAAGCCAATTGGTTCATTTATATCAATTCTTTCATTATTATATATATAGTGATCTTTATATGGATAACCTTTCCGAACAGGTTGTATTTCATTTTCATTGCTTCGTTCATGACAAAGCAAATCATATAACATGCATCCAAACGCATAGCAATCCATTGCCTTACGCTTATAAATTGGATATTCTTCGAAAAATTGACATATCTCTAGTTTGTTTTTATAATATTGAACTTCAGCCTTAATTTTTGAAATATGTCGATAATAAGGTGTACCAAAGCTATAATCATCAAAATCTGCAAATTTTGGCGTACTATTAATCATAAAGATATTTTTTAAAGAAATATCACCATGGACAAAATCTTTACGATGTATTTCAGCAAAGGCTTCTATCCAGCCATTTATCCATTGAATATATGTTTCTTCACTAATAGTTTGTTGTTCGTTTATATAATCATATATTGTTTTTTCTGCCAGTTCACAAGGCAGAAAAATTTCAATAAAACTATTGCAGTCGTCAATTATTTGAAATGATTCTCTACCCCAACAAATATAGCTATGATTGCTTGAACACATTCTTTGGTGATTTAATGCAATTGCATCTATAGCTGATTTATTATCGCTGGAAATTTTACAAATTTTTAACGCATAATTTTTATTATTGTTTTTAGCCTTGCATACCCAGGTTATAGTTTCTTTCTTAATCTTCGTGTCTAAAACCTGCTCAATCAAATATTTGTCATTTTTTTGCGGAGGAACAAATACATCAAAGTTTTTGTCTCCTGATTGAAGTCTGTCGATAATACTCACTGACATAATGTATTAAAATCCTCTAATAAAAATCAGAATAAATGGTCAGCTTGATCGTTTTCTGTGAACGATCTTTTAAACCCCTCACACCAGCCGCTTGTAAATTGTCAGCATTCCAATATAGAATGTTTTTGGGACTTATTCCTTTACCCTTTCCCCCACAAGATTGTACCATTTTTTTTGCACGTAAAGCTGCTTGAGAAAGTATTTCACCCTTTAACATGTTGAGACGAGTATCTTCGCCTTTTGATCCTTTATTACAGACAATACCCGGATTACCAAATTTTTGTATGCTATCTGGACAATTCTTTATTACAATTGTTTTTTGTTTTTTTGACCATCGCCTTGGATTAGTACCCAATTTTACAAGCCAGGGGTTCCACTTAACCAGTTCGTTGGGTGACAGTCTAAAAATAGCAGAGATATTCCTGATCAGGTTATCCTCAAGAATATTATGATTCTGGATATCGTATGAAATGTATTTTGTTCCTGTTTTTCTTTTTACTGCAAATGAAGACTTTCCATGTTCTTTTTGTCGTCCATTAGAAAGTCGATTTCTGCTGTTTTTTGGGGATTGGTAGGGCAGATAATCTGAATAGATAACAACAGGTATATTGGGAATCAATTGCGTTGCAGAAGAAATATTTCCCAGAATATCACAATTCCAATAATAAACGAGTTCAGGTGAAATATTCGTTCCCAATTCCCACTCAGAATTGTTGCAAGATTCTTGAATTAGAGAAATAGCGCGATACGTTACATCTTTTATTGTCTCGTGATTTTTCGTAAAAATAGATACTTTTTTTCCGCATAAGATACCCTGTCCACCTAATTTCTGCGTTGTTGGAGACAAATTATCTATTCTAATCACGTCACCAGCTTGCGGATGACGCTTCTTTAAATAGCTATTTTCTCTAATATTTTTAATTTCTTGTTCATTTTTCCCAAATATTTGTAAAAGCACCTCTAAATCATTACAAGTTTGAAAAACATAGCGAATAAACTTTTTACGACCTTTCACACGAGAATTTCCAGCAGAGGTAACCGCTGGATTTTTAGGCCAACTGAATTTTTGATAAGATTTCTTTGACAGTGATTTTTTTATTGGAACAGGCGTGACTGGTTTTGAGGTGTCAGAAGCAATGTTTACGTTGAATTGTTTGGGCAGATCGTCTACACTCATTTTAACAATTTGTATATAACCATGCGTATTAATATAAGGATAAATCTGTTTTGCCATAATTAAGTCCGGATTCAACGCAAAAAGATTTGAATACTGATTTTGTAAAGTATCAACCAATACAGCTTTTGACAATCGCCTTTGAGTAATGGACATTTCAGGAATCAACTGAAGATTCATTTTCTTTAATACGCGATAAATAATAGCAGCCGATAAACATTGAGGAATATATTCTTTAGAGTATTTTCCCAACCTTTTGTTATTAAAAATGGCCTGAAAGCTTCTTTGATCTGCATTTGCAGCGCTTAATAAAACCTGACTGACCTTACCTGTACCATGATGATAGCTTCCCAGACTCAAAACAGTACTTGCAAATACATTTCGATTATTTCTAAGGTATCTGGCACATGCATCTGCAGATTTATAAATATTTATGCGTTCATCTTTTTTAGAATTAACAATCAGACCATAATCCCTTGCAGTTTGTTTCATAAACTGAAACATCCCGACAGCACCAACGCCTGAACGCGCTTTTGCATGAAAAGAGCTTTCCACAAAAGGAAGCGCAAAAGCAACGTCTTCAGGCAATCGATATCTATCAAAAATTTTTATTATTTCAGGTAAATATTTTCGACCTCGGATAATGGCTCTATTTGATCGCTTATGACTAATTACCGAATAATATTTATAAAAGTACGAAACATGTTGGATAAGGGATTCATCAATAGCAAAAGCAGGCTCACCCCAATCATTTAATAATTGTATCAACTGATTTTTTAAAAATTTGCTGTTAAATGGCCATTTTTGGTGATTAATTTCTTGGTCAATAGTGGCTGGTTTTTGATTTTTAAGAACTGGCGATGATTCTATAGTTTTTGAGGAGACTGGATATTTTTTTATTTGTTGTTCTTTCAATGAACAACTTGAAATAAATAATATTATAAAAATGTATGTAAAATATTTTATTAACCTGTTCAAACGTTTTGAAATCATAATGTGATACCAATAATGAGAGCCGTGATTCATAATTGTTCAGTTTTAATTCTATGGCTCCGCCTCATCAGAGACTAATAAAGTAGATTCTCATTAGAAATTGTTCTGTATCAAACAATTAAAACCTCTGTTAGTATTCATTTGAAATTATAAGCATATTAACACAAATGAAAAAAAATAAAAACAAATAATGTGGTCAAACAACGCTCTTTGATAATTTGATAATTATCTAGCTTTTTTTCTATTGGCGTGTACCTCAGCACTTATCAATGCTCTTGAGTTGATATCTGAGGATTAACCGAGTGTGTTGTTGCACTGCCTGTCACCACGCACTATGGCTTGATTACTGAACAAATGACCAAATGGTATTATTGCTCAGCGTGTATATTGCGAATTTATGTTTTGTTGCGAGTCTTCATAGTTTTAACTTAGAGCTCTTGGGTCGTTGTCAGGAATTTAACCGATTGCTTATTGCTCAGAGATTCGCGACGATCTTGTGTGAAAATCAAATCTAAAACCGAATACGTGGCTGCTCAGCGCATCAACCTCGCCTTAACTCATTGTCAGAAAATTAACCGATTACATTATTGCACAGCGTTTATGTTACGAGTTTTTTTAGTTTTAACTCTGCGTTATTGGGTCGTTGACAGAATATTTAACCGATTGCTTGTTGCTCAGCGAACTGCCACGATCTTGGGTGAAAACAAATATAAAACCGAATACGTGGCTGCTCAGCGCATCAATAACGCTCTTTGGTATATTTCCAATGTAAAGCCGTATTCGTTATTACTCAGAATTGGACTCCACACACTTGGATGAATTTAAAGCTAAAACCGGCTGCATTATTGCTCAGCTTAGATCCCCACGCATCAAGGTGTGTTTCAAACCTAATACCGATTGCGTAGATGTTCAGCACACAGACTCTCGTACTTGGGTGGATATATGAAATCTAAACCGGTTGCGTACTTGCTCAGCGGACTACATCATCATGTAAATCATTTGCATCAGACGAATCATAGTTCTTCTTGCGTGTATTGACTAACAATAATCGGGTGCGTGGATCTCAGAATCAAAACTATGTGGAAAAAAATGTAATACAAAGTTTAAAGCATTAAACAAATAATGTAACTGGATTCTACGTCCCAAGTTTACGAAGATAACCAGGGATTAACCAGAAGACTTTTTTGAGTAAATATGAAAAAATGCATGTTATCAAGAAACTTGATAATAACTTATACCGGATCTATCTTTCAA
>Ga0272440_1004093_pt1 | contig 10584 bp, 5 predicted proteins | sample SSMMMBAug17_FD_192440 | JGI IMG/M metagenome (GOLD analysis project Ga0272440, IMG submission 192440) | Marine sediment archaeal communities from Little Sippewissett salt marsh, Falmouth, MA, United States - SSM-MMB-Aug17 | ecosystem: Environmental > Aquatic > Marine > Wetlands > Sediment ... | reverse complement strand
GTATAATAGATATTATCATTAGGAATCAGAACTGTATCTGATGACGTAATGGTAATATCCATGCTGCATGCTGCATCCTCTATATCTGCAACTGTCAGGCTGATTGATCCAACAGCAACATCCTCAATTGTTGTTTGATCTGTTATCGTGCTGATCAGTGGCACATCATTGACATCTGCAACTGTCAATGCCAGTGTGCCAGAAGCAGATAACCCGCCAGCATCTGTCAATGTGATGGTTATATTACACACGCCTGTCAGGTTGTTTAGCGGCGTAATGCTCAAATAAAAAGTATTTGCACTGCATGTGTATGAAATATTGTCAACAGGAACCAATACTGTGTCTGAAGAATTAAAGGTAATATTCAGACTGCATGAAGCTGTTTCAGCATCAGTGGCTGTAATGGCCAGGCTGTTAATGATGCCATCTTCATTAATTGTTTGGGCAGCAATAGCACCAATAATCGGCTCGTTATTAATTCCAGGGATGAATTCTGTTGTCGAAATTCCACTGAATGCGGAAATACCGGTCTGGCTCAATGTGGTTGTTGCTTGATTCAATGATGCTGAAAGATCAAACCATGTGCTGCTGTTATTACTTCTGGCCGCAAGACGCAAGCCTGTATCGGTTGTAATACTGGTATTTCCCGAATAATCGTAAGCAACGCTATAGGTTGATGTAGTGCCCACCGGAAATACACCAAAATAATGATCGGTGTATAAGATTGAAAAACCAGATGGTAATGTATAGGTTGAGGGTGGTTCATCGACCAGATAGAGATGAAGTCCTGAATACGAACCACTATCACCAAATGCAGTAAAGGCATCGCCATCGGAATGACTGAGGGTGACCGAAAAATCAGCAGGAACTGAACCGATATAATCATTAATGCTTGTATCTCCAAGTGGCGCTTCTGAAATATTCCAGCTCGCATTATCCATATTGGTCAATGTGCCGTGAAAATTGTTGCCTGACAGATCGGTCAGGGTTGTTCCAGTGAAATGATCAAACCTGAAATATGCTACCAGACCGGTTTCATTGCCTGACAGACGGCTACACATGTAATTTCTGACATCAGTTTCAGAAAGCGCAACGTTCCAGATACTGACTTCATCCATTTGACCATTATATTCTCGGGTGGATTCTGTATACCATGTACCGATGTATAGATTGGCCGTTGCATTTGGCGGAAGTTCAAATGAATTTTCTGTGGTCAGTCCAACGGCGATACCATTAACATAGCATTTGTATTGGGAAGCATCACCCGTCACAACAACATGATGCCACCTGTTTGCGGTCAATACATTTGAATCAGTCGTAAACCGCGCCATTCCATTCAGATAAAACTTAAGACTGTTGCCTGTATTTAAACACAATAAATATCCATCAGCAGCAAGACCGGCGGTACTTTTATCAATAATTCGCTGGAAGCTGTCGCCAATGATTGCTGGTTTGATCCAGAATGCCAAAGAGAATTGTGAACCCGCCAGAGCCAAGGGATGAGATCCATCAATTGATCCAAATGTAATAAAATCGTCGTCACCATCAAAGGTTAAGGCATTACCTGATCCAGGCGGTGAGACAATAACATTGAATGTTTCTGATACTGTGCCTCCGATTGCACTGGCTGTAATGGTTATGACTGCCAGACCATGTACGTTGCTTTCCTGAGGCAGGCTTATGGATATGGTTTGTTCTATTTCAGCAGTTGTTGTCAGTTCTGTAGTATTGCTGTTAGTGGTATTAATTGTAATGGCAGTATCTGAAATCAACGATTGATCCGATGATGTCACTGTTAATGAAACCGTATCGCCATCAGCTTCAACAATGGTAAATGAGATTTCACCAATGGCTGTGCCACTATGCGGTATTACGGATAATTCGGGTGGTAAATTGATATTCAGTATAAATGAGGTGCTGGCTGTCAGACCACCACTGTCGGTAACAACGATTGTAATTGTTGATGAACCCGATTGACCGGTCACCGGTGTCAACGTAAAATAGAAACTGTTTGATGCACAGGTATAGGCGATGTTCGATGTTGGCATCAAAACAGAATTGGATGATACAACACTCATTCCCAGGCTGCATGTCGCAGTTTCAATATCGGTTGCTGTCAGTTCAAGTGCCTCAATTACCGCACTGCCATATTGCAATTGGTCGGTAATGCTTCCAATTTGTGGTGCATCGTTAATGGCTGTTACTGTAATATCAAAGGCGGTAGATGCTGTCATTCCATCAGAATCAGCAGCCACGATTGTGATAGTTGCCATGCCAGATTGGTTGGTTTCTGGTGTTAACGAAATAATATAGGTATTGGCCTGACAATCATATGTCAGGTTTGAATTAACAAAAAGAGATTGATCGGATGATGTCAGGGTGATGTCAAAACCACAAGGTGCTGTTTCAATATCTCCTGTGGTAAATGTAACAGTTATAGGCACATCCTCATCTGTTGTTTGATTTGCAATGGTTGATATAGTCAATGGATCATTCACGCTGTCGATGGTCAATTCAACGATTGTATATGACGACTGACTGCCAATATCTGTTGTCGTGATGGTAAGGCTTACAGTCCCGAATTGATTGTTTGATGGCGTAAACGTTACATAATACGCATTTGACATGCAGGTATAAGATACTGAATTTGCAGGCACAAGGCTTTCATCAGATGATTCAAATGTCAGGGTTAAATCACAGGGGTTGGATTCTAAATCACTGACAGTCATGGTGAACGAATGAGGGGTGTCTTCAGCGCCTGTTTGTGGCAAAATATCTGCAAATGTGGGTGCGGCATTTGGCGCAACTGTAAAGATTCCATCAGATGAGGTTGCTGAATTATTGTTAAATCTGGAAGAAACAATTGTAATATTGCTGGTTTCTCCAGCAGTGCCGAGTACAGTGAAATCAATGTATAACAGGACGCCGGTTTCGGTATAAATTTCTGATGACGATGCAAACACCGCATAAATTGTTCCTGGAATGTCAGTATTGAAAACATATAAATAGTTCTGATTATCAAGCACAGTGCCTGTCAGGGAAATGCCTGTGGCGGTTAGAACATCTGAGTCATAGCCAATTTCCAGTTCAATGGACATGATGTCTGTTGACGTCATATTATTGAGTGTGAGCGGTATGGATATGGGTTGCGTCTGGTTTTGGGTTGATGAGGGGTGAATAATAAACAAGGATTCATTGTCATCCAGTATAGAAATCGTAAATGCTTTTTCATAGTTTGCGCCACTGTTATCCGTTGTTTTTACACGAATGCTGTATGAATTATCGGTTTCATAATCAAATATCTCATTTGATTGAAGCGTGTTGTTTGAAATTGTAAAACGGCTATTATCTATATCACCTGTGCCTGATGCAAAGGTATAGGAAAATGTATCTGAGGCATCCACATCTGTCGTTGAAAAATCACCAACATTGGTTCCAATGACCTGGTTTTCAAGAATTGAATCTGAAGAAAGTGTAATATCTGTTGGTGCATCATTGATATTGGATACTGTCATAGTAAATGTATTGGTTGAAGATCCACCTGACTGATCGGTTGCAATGATATCAATAGTAATTGAACCTGTTTCATTTGAAGCCGGTGTGATGGACATTGTAACATAATTACCACTGATAGAAAATGTGATATTCTCGTTGGGAATAGCCGTCGTATCTGAGGTTGATGCTGAAAAGCTTACACTTTCACTATCTGCATCGTAAATAAAAAAGGATTCTGATGTTGAATTGTCTTCATTGATGGATATATCTGGAATCTGATAGGGAACTTGTACAGTTGTTAAATCGATAATTGTACCACCATCCCCAACAATTGTGTACAGCCCGTTTTTTTCATAAATGCCATTAAGCCCTGGTGTGAGTCCCTCAATTGATGACCATTCTACGCCATTAAAATGTGCCAGATAACCATAGGCACTGGTAACATAGATATCATTTTCATTGGCACCATATATGCCGTAAAATGTATGCCCCAAATTTCCTGTTATAATGGCCCAACTGCTGCCATCATAATGGTGAATTCGCCCATTGGAATCGCCTGCATAAATATTGTTTTCATCAAATCCCCAGACAGAACGAAAATTATTGGTTGTATTACTGGTCATGGCAGACCAAGTTGAACCGTTATAATAAAGAATTGTGCCCGTGTTTCCAACAGCATATGCTGAACTACCATATGACCATACTGAATACAGAAGGTTTGTTGTTCCAGATGTCATGGAAGACCAACTGCTTCCATCGTATTTTAAAATTGTACCATTCGAACCAACAATAAATATGTTGTTTGTCGCAGTACCATGAATTGAATAAAGCGGTTCTGAGGTATTTGAAGTCATTGTTGAACAACTCGTACCATTATAATTAAGAATTGTGCCTGAATAACCACACATATAAAGATCGTTGCGACTTATTCCCCATATATCGGATATATGATTACTGGTTCCAGAAGAGATTGTAGACCATGATGTACCATTATATTGTAAAAAAGTGCCATAATAACCAGTAACAAAATAATAACCATCATCACTTTTCCATATAGATCTCAACGAATTATCTTCAAACTCAGTTGTTATCATATCCCATGTACTACCATTGTAATAATAGACATTTCCTCTACCAGATTTTGTTGTGAATACGCTGGAAGAACTACTTCCCCATATGCTTTTTCCTCCTAATGTACTTATGCTTGACCAAGAACTGCCATTATAATAATAGCTGCTGCCACTTGACCCTGAAATAAAAATGTCACTGCTGCTGCTTGCCCACACCCCAAGAAGCGTCCCTGAAAAACCCGAAAGTATTGACCAACTACTGCCATTGTATTGAATAACTGTCCCACTGGATCCAACCGCATAGACATTATTTCCACTGGTTCCAAAAATACCATATAGAGCATTTGTTGTGCCGCTTGTCATGGCCGACCATGTGCTGCCGTTGTAGTGCATGATCGTTCCGGGGCTGCCAACTGCAAATACATCATTGGTACTATTTGCCCATACACCATACAAATAATCTGATGTGTTACTGGTCATCTCTGTCCATGTGCTGCCATCGTAATGATATATTGCTCCAGAATAGCCAACAGCATACACATTATTGGCCGATGAACCATGCACTGCTAAAAAACCTCCAGATGAATCACTCATCATTGTTGACCATGAAGATCCATCATAGTGAAGGATCGTTTTTCTATAACCAACCACAAAGATGTCTGTCGCGCTGCTTCCCCATATGCCTTCTAAAGATTCTGTTGTTTCGCTTTCAATTTCTGACCATGAGCTGCCATTATAGTGGATAATATGGCCTTTATCTCCTACAGCGTACACATTGCTTGAACTGGAACACCAGACATCATTTATTTCATTGCCTGATGGCAATGGATTTTTCCACTCATACGATGGCGTAGGTGTCGTAAATTCGGGCAGGTTATTAGAGGCATAAGCATTATAAATACTTATAAAAATTATAACCGCACAAATAGCGTAAAATTTGATTGGACTATTTTTTTTCATAATACCACCTTTATGGTTAGTGATAATTTTTAGTCACTTTTAGGTCATTTATTGTCCGGGTGTAAGCTGTACCAAAAGCAACAAGGATTTGCTCAGGTGATTTTCGAAACAGAATTCTGGAAATCACCTTAAATGTACTTACATGCTTAAACCTCAAAAAATCATGCTACAAAGGATAACATCTGTTTATGAATATTAATACAGGCTCGATATTTGATCAAAAAATCCATACCCAGAATCCCATTAATATCAAACCCATAATTCATTGCACCAATTTCTATTTCAAATTGAAATATCTTTTTATCTCCAATTTTAATAAAGTTCGTTTCCCTGATAAAAACAACTTCGGTACCACCAACACCTCTAATATTTGGTATATTCATCTTTTTTTGTTTGAGCTGACAAATTCTATCTCCAATTCTATCTTATCGCTCTCCATTAAGTATTCCAAAAATTTCCAATACACGTTGAATCAGTTCCATAAACCTTTTTTCCTGGTCTTTTTCGTTCAGGTTTTCAAAAGGCATACCATCTTTTGGAAAAACCTGTACATTTTTAAACCAGGGAACTACTTTCCATAAACAGTCTTTAATGATAATCGGAAATAAAACCATCCCTTCTTTTTGTTTGGTTTGAATCGCGGGAAATTCTCTTTTTTGAACAAATGATGATCCTAAAAAGCTGTTTGAAACCAGGCAAATGGTTAGATGTGCTGTTTCAATGGCATTTTGAATCTCAGCAGACCAATCATTTCCTGTTCGAATTTTTTGATCAAACCAGAAATCAATATTGTTAATCTTGATAATGTTTAAATATGGAATCAGTTTATCCACAAATTGCCTGTCTTCATGCGCATAGCTGATAAAAATTTGTTTCTTTTGTTCGCTCATATGATCCATTTTATCAGAATCACCAGAAAAGCATTCACTATAAATAGGGTTTGCAATAACCGCCAAATTGTTTTGTTCCTTTATCAAACCATATTGATATAACCAGGATTGCGCATCATCATAAGGCAAAAACTTCACCTGCTGCGAATTTATCTTGTTGAACGTTTCTTTGTATAACAACACCTTTTCTTTGAGATTATCAAAATGCGCATTTTTTTCTTTTATTAATTGTTGTATTGCTTTGTTTACATCATCTGTTTCAACAGGATCTGTTGTTTCCGGTTTGATTTTCTTCGTTAAAATACTTCCCAAACGATTAACAAGCCAGGGCTGCCCTTGAGTTTGTTCATATACTTTTTGAACCGCTTCTTCTGTAAATGGCTGATGGGTTTCCTGTGTATATTGCTGATATAAATCCCTGATATTTTTCAATGTAAATGAAGGAATTTCCACATGATCGGCAATATTGAAGGGAGAGATACCACCAACTGTCAGTTGCGTGATATTTCGAATGCCAACAAGACCAACAGAATATAAGGCTTTTTCTGTTTCTTCCTTGTAGTCCTGATATAATTTTCTTAATGTCGTTAAAAAGTTTTTTATTTCATGCAAGGGAATACCATCGAATTCGTCAATGAAAATAACAATTTTCTTGTGAGAAATTATGGTATTTAACGTTCTAAACAGCAAATAAAAATCATAACTATCATGAAGATCATGTTTACTGATAAATTGGTTGACAGTATCCAATTGCTTGCACTGAATAATATATAGTCGTTTGGTTAACTGTTCATAAATCATATCCTGAATGTGATGGTAAAATTTAGGTAAATCGTAATCCTCACAATTCTCAAAACTCATTAGAATAAATATATAATTCGTATTTGATTCCAGTTCCTTTGAAAATGTCCTGAAAAAAGTTGTTTTTCCACTTTGCCTGGGCGCAAAAATTGAAAAGTAGCGACCATGATCCACCATTGTTTTTAAATCCTGGTTGTGACGATTGACTACATTTTCAATATGCACATGGTAAGATTTTTTCGGATCAACATATCCTGTATCTTCGAATATTCGCTTTGGTGGCTGATAATTCATTTAAATTCCTTTATGGTCCACTTCGTTGCTTTCAATAAATTGTTGTAATCCATAAAACATGCTTTTACCCTGTAATTGCCAGGTTGATTTTGCCGGATCAAATGCCAGGTAGTTGAGTTGAACCAGTTTGTTTAATTCATGAGATAACGCGCTTTCATCATATATCTTATTTTTAATCAGTGGTTTCATATCCTGATGGTCGAAATAATTTTCTTTTGCATAACAGTCATAAATGTTTTTAAGCAATAACTGCCTGCTTTCACTAAACCCTGAATAATGCTTAAATCGTGAACAGTTTTCTTCAATTCTCTTTTGGATGATATTATTGAGATAGTCATCAGAAACACTATTATTTTGGGAGCAAGATATCAATTTTCCCAAAAGATTTGATATCTCCCACATGCTTCCACCAATAAATTTCCAGATCAGCTCAATTTGAGAATCAGATAATTGAAGTTTTTGAATGCCGCTTTCAGAATCCAGATGGCGTAACCAGTATTTTGTATCTTCTTCGTTTAAATATTCTACAGCAAAAAAATCTGAAGTTTTGGAAAGCTTACTGTCTTCATATATTCGCTTCATAAAGTAACCATCACTGCTGGCAATGATCACATGACACAGATGAGATTCTTTTGTCATGGCCACAAAAAAATTAAATAATTCCTTTAATAATTCTCGTTGCCCATTCATATAAATATCTTCCAATGCCTGAAGCTCATCAATGATAATAATGGGTCGTTTGCCTTTTTTAACTATTTTTTGCAGTTCTTTTTTCATCACAACAAAAGGATCAAGAATTTTATTTTCCAGGCTTTGTTTGATTTCTTTTGAGAGTTTGAATACTTTCAGGCTGTAGTCTGCTCTTTGTTTTATTTCTTGAGATGATTTTGAATAATCCACCTCAAAAAAAGCCTGAATAAAATCAATGTAATTGGCAATCAGTACTTCTCTTAAATTAAAATGCTTGAGATTGTAGTGTTTATCATTCAAGTACAATTCAATGAATTTCATTAACAGTGTGGTTTTTCCGCTGCTTTTGGGGCCATAAATAAATAGAATTTCGTTTGGTTCTTCATGGATTCTGTCTGACAAGAATTTTAATTCTTTTTTTCGATTGATAAAAGCAATTCTTTTTGTATTTTCTATCTTTTTCATGTGTCATCTCCGTTTTCAATTTCAGTGCTTTTAACAAATTGTTGTAATCCATAAAACATACTGTTTCCTTGTAGCTGCCAGGTTGTTTTTGTGGGATCAAATGCCAGATAGTTGAGTTGTACCAGTCTGTTTAATTCATGGGTTAATGCGTTTTCATCATAGATATTATTTTTAATCAGTGATTTCATATCCTGAGGGTCAATAAATTTTTTGTTTGCACAACAATGATAAATTTTTTCAAGCAATATTTTCCTGTTTTCGCTAAAGCCTGAATAATGTCTAAATCTTGCACAATTTTCTTCAATTCTTTTTTGAATACTGTTGTTGAGATATTTTTTAGAAATTTTATTATTTTTTGAATTCGATATCAAATCTCCTAAAAGATCTGATATTTCCCACATGCTACCGCCAAAATATTCCCATATTAAATTTATTTGAGAATCTGTTAGTTTGAAAGATGTAATTGCACTTTCAGATTCAAGATGGTTCAACCAGTTTTTAGTATCTGCTTCATCAAGATAATCTACTGAATAATATTTTGAAGTTTTGGTCAGCTTACTGTCTTCATATATCCGTTTCATGAAGTAGCCATCACTGCTGGCAATGATCACATGACACAGATGAGATTCTTTTGTCATGGCCACAAAAAAATTAAATAATTCCTTTAATAATTCTCGTTGCCCATTCATATAAATATCTTCCAATGCCTGAAGCTCATCAATGATAATAATGGGTCGTTTGCCTTTTTTAACTATTTTTTGCAGTTCTTTTTTCATCACAACAAAAGGATCAAGAATTTTATTTTCCAGGCTTTGTTTGATTTCTTTTGAGAGTTTGAATACTTTCAGGCTGTAGTCTGCTCTTTGTTTTATTTCTTGAGATGATTTTGAATAATCCACCTCAAAAAAGGCCTGAATAAAATCAATGTAATTGGCAATCAGTACTTCTCTTAAATTAAAATGCTTGATATTGTAGTGTTTATCATTCAAGTACAACTCAATGAATTTCATCAACAATGTGGTTTTTCCGCTGCTTTTGGGTCCATAAATAAATAGAATTTCGTTTGGTTCACGATTAATCCAGTCCATCAAAAAGTTAAGTTCTTTTTTTCTATTGATAAATGCTGCCTTATCTGTATAAATAATCCCTTTTTTATTGAATGACATTGTTTTGTCTCCTTTCTCAGCACAGGTTTCATTAATATCAAAAAGTGTTTATAAGCTGAACAGGTCTCTTACGTTTGATCTTTAACTCATTTATTTTTTGTTTATTCTGAAACAATCCCACATCCAATCCCAATAAAATCTTGTCCAAGAACATCCCCTGTTATATCCGTATAATGCCACGCGCTTTCAAACTCAATTACTATCGAGATTTCATAATTGTTGGTTAACATTCATTTAAATTCCTTTATTAAACGCTTCATGAACCTGATCAATCAGCTTTATCAACATGTTTTCCTGTTCCTCTTCGGTCAGTTTTTCTAATGGAATGCCATCACCTGGAAATATTTGTAAGTTTTTGAGCCAACTGATCACTTTCCATGAACAATTCTTGATCAAAATCGGAAAAACAATCATGCCTTCTTGTTGTTTCTTCAATATGCCCGGAATTTCTTTGGTTCGAATAAAATCTGAATTTAAATAATCTTGTGAAATTAAACAAATGGTCATATGAGATGTCTGAATGGCATCAGCAATCACAGGATTCCATTGTTCACCAGTTTTGATCTTTTTATCAAACCATATCTTTATATTTTCATACTGTAAGCTTTTTAAATAATTCATCATCTTCGTTAACCAGTCTTTGTCTTTATGGCAGTAGCTGATAAAAATTTTTTTCTGTTGGTCACTCATATGATCCATGTTATCAAAATTACCAGAGAAGCGTTTGCTGTAAATGGGGTTTGAAATAACCGC
>Ga0272440_1004092_pt1 | contig 10586 bp, 5 predicted proteins | sample SSMMMBAug17_FD_192440 | JGI IMG/M metagenome (GOLD analysis project Ga0272440, IMG submission 192440) | Marine sediment archaeal communities from Little Sippewissett salt marsh, Falmouth, MA, United States - SSM-MMB-Aug17 | ecosystem: Environmental > Aquatic > Marine > Wetlands > Sediment ... | reverse complement strand
ATTCTTTTCTGGTCCATTGGCGCTCAATACCTCAAACCATGTAAATTGATTAATCAATTGTTAATAAAAGGAACTTTTTTAAGAAATTCAACAGTATCTAAAAAATCATACTGCTTGACTGTCATTAGGTCTATAAGTTTTGGTATTCTAGAAAATACCAAAACTTATAGACCTATGCGCGTTTTCAGGCAGAGCCGCAAATATTGTCCATGCAATATTTGCATAGATATCGGCTTTTATCAATATATCCTTGCATTTTTTACAATTCATGCTAATATAAAAATGTAAAAAAAATGAATATTTACGTTATTATTTCATGTGTTTGGCATTTATCTTGCTAGATTCAATTAAAATTTAAACGTCATTCAAATCGTTGGGATGATATTATGTTAGAAATTATTTACAAAAAACAGTGGGCACATTTTGTCGTGCTAATCATGTGCTTGGTCGTGTCGGGCATATCCAGTGCCTATGAAATTGAATTAAACAAACAGGGAAAAAGCTATGCCTTATTAATTGGTATTAATCAGTACACCAATTATCCGGACCTTCAAACACCGGCGAATAATGTTAATACGCTGGCGAAAATCCTGATTAATAAATATGATTTTCAAAAAAATACAATTGTTAAAATTACAGATAATGAATTACCCTCTTATGGAGTGATTGAGAAGCATCTCATGGATTTGGGAAAACGCCTCACAGAAAAAGATCAACTTTTGATCTATTACTCTGGTCACTGTCAAATGGATGAAAATGGCGAAACTTACTGGATTCCAGCTGATAGTGAAGCATTTCAAAAGAACTGGTTCAGTCATAAATATCTAATTAATACCCTTATCCAACGAAATATGAATGCTGTCCGGCATATTGTCATTATCTCTGAGGGCTATTTTTCCAAGCATTTGTTTCAAGAGCAGAAAATTCCACCCTTTGTTTCACAAAGCTTATACAAAGACTGGCTGAATAAAAAATCTTATTTAAAATCTCGAGAAATATATATTTTGAATGATCGGTATTGGGATAAGAATAATAAAACAAAAGATTTGGGGCTGTTTGCATACTACCTGACTCAGGCTTTAAGTAATGCAAAAAAGCGTCGAATGGCCCTTTCTGATGTTCTCTTGAATTCAGATCTTATTCATGGGCCCATCCCAAATTTGACAGGGGTTCATGTTGAATATGGTCGATTGAAAAACTGCAATGATCAGGATGGACAATTTGTTTTGGAAAAAGCCAAACGTCTGCCAAAAGTCAATATTTCAACATGTCAGACCAACCCAAATATTGGCTATACGGGCGATATGTTTCTTATTTCCTGCGAAACAACAGGTCAGGCATCACGGGTTTCAATTAAAATGAACGGTCGCGCCTATCATATGATTGGACTTGATAATTTATGGAAATTTCAGAAACGTATTCAAAATACAGGTAAAACATTTTATTCTGTTACATCCTGGAACGAAGAAAATGTCAAGGGAGATCAATTTAAAGGCTTTGTTGAAACAGTCATGCCCACACCATCCATTTGCAATGTCATTTCATCACGAATTTCTCCATCCAAAGGACCACTGGGAAAAACATTTCACTTTTATGCAAAAACAGACATCCCCACAGACCATGTTGATATCTATCTGAATAATCAGAAATATGCCATGCATGGGCAGCATAAAAACTGGTCATTCAGTAAGAAAATAGAAACTATTGGCAAGTCTTACTACACAATGGTAACATCAAACAAATCCGGTGTTATTGGAAAAATGCAACAGGGATTCATTGAAACCACTGTGCCCCAGGTAAACGTAACCCGATCTCGGGTTAAGCCAGAATATGGATATGTTGGTGATGAATTCGTTTTTACATGTGTAACTGATAGAACAGCTAAAGAGGTTTTTATTGAAATAAATGGTGAAACCTATGCGATGAGAGGCAGTTTAAGAGACTGGATTTTTAAACTTCAGTTAAACAAAGCCGGACTCGTTGAATATGAAATTGTTGCCCTCAATCAATTGAAAGAAAAAGGTGACAGACAATCTGGAAATTTCTCTATTTCAAGAAAACCACTGGAAATTCCTGATGTTTCTCACATTTCAGTATTGCCCCAAACGATTTATAAAGGAGAATCTTTTCTGATTCATGCACAGACCAGTTCACCCGCACGAATGGTTTACATTGATATGAATTCCCAAAAAGATATTTTTAAAGGCAAAGGAACAGAGTGGTTTTACACAAGCAGAATTCATAAGTCCCAAAATGTAAACTGTCGAATTGTTGCAAAAAATTATCGGGGAATGCAAGGACTGGCCCAGGACCAGATGGTTAATATCAGAGAAATCCCTGCGGATACAATTAAAATTATTCATACTGAAGTTTCTCCCAAAAAATGTGATGTTGGTTCGGATGTTTTTTTTCATGTACTGACAGATAAACCATCAAAGAAGGTAAATCTAATTCTGAACAATGACCAGATTCCCATGAATGGTCAGGACCGAGAATGGCAACTGACCCAGTCAATTGATCTGATGGGTCTTCTATATTTTGCGATCATTCCCATTAATCAAAGAAACATTAAAGGTTTATCGTATATTGATCATATTGAAATTACCCCTGGAACGCCGAAAGTAAAATGGATTCGCACCTCGCCAGAACAACCGGCACCCAACGAACCCGTCACCATCCATGCGCATACTGACAAACCGGCAAAAAGAATGATTCTTCAGATGAATACTATTTCTTATCCTATGAATACAGCCTATCGAGACTTTTATTTTAAACATGTTTTCTCTGAGCCGAATACTTATCATTTCACTGTTCAGCCATATAACCTGAAAGACAAGCCAGGAATTTCCGCAAAAGGTCGTTTGCAAGTTGTTGAACCTAAACCTCCGGTGCCTGCTGTTGTTTCAGTAAATGTGAAACCAATGGAAACCGGTTACTACTTAAATGAAGGTCTTTTGTTTACAGCTATTACAGATGTTCCGGCAAAAAGAACTGTTTTAGTTTTGAATAACAATTCCATTGAAATGAATGGTGTCAACACAATCTGGCATATCAGTCATATCAATAATAGTGTTGGAATGAATACCTATAAAATTACGTCATATAATGAAGACAATCAATCAGGAAAAACAAGATCCGGTCAATTTCAAGTGTATCAAAAAAAAGAATCACCTGTAAATATAACAAAAATAGAAGTAACGCCCAAACAAGGAAAACCTGGCGATTTATTTCATTTTTTAGCTATAACTGATCAGAAAGCCCATGATGTTAAACTTATCATTGAAAATACGACCTATGATATGTCTGGCAGAGATACTCGATGGCATACACAACTCAATGGCTATAAAACTGGAGACAACCTTTTTTATGCCATTGCCTTAAATCAAACTGGCCTTGGAGGAATGATCCAAACAGATGTTTTCTCAATTAATGAACCTGCAACGATATCAAAACCAATTGTTATAAAAACACCAACATTTACGATTCTTGCACCTAAAGATCGATTTGTTGATCATGGTAATGGTACTGTCACAGATAAAAGCACACTATTGATGTGGACAAAAGCACCAAAAACCATGCCTGACACTTACGAAAATGCGGTGAATTATTGTCGAAATCTTAATATTGGCGGTATTTGCTGTTGGCGACTTCCTACAATTGAAGAATGGAAAATGATTGTTGATAAAACTCAACAAAATCCCGCTTTGCCCCAAGGGCATCCATTTGGTGCCATACATACCAGTATTGGATATTGGTCAAAAACAAGTCATCGATTTGGCCCGCAATATATGTATCAAATGAAATTGTGGTACGGCAAAGCTGGCTATATGAATAAATCGCAACGGGCACTTGTCTGGCCTGTTCGATATGCTGGGTTTGATTAAATTGAAAACAACAAAACTTGCTACACAACTAATATTATCATTCTTTATTGCAATGGTTGTTCCCATGACCATTGCAACCATTTTTTCAATTGTTTATTTTAGTAATGAAATTCGAAATCATGCCATGCAAAAAATGCGGTGTGAAGGTCAAATGGCAAACTTGATCTACGAAAATGCGTTGAATGACCTTGAGAAACTTGCAAGAATCTATGCCAGAAAGAATAATACGTCATTATTATTATCCGGTGCTTCTATTCTATCTCTACAAAAGAGCTTAAACCATTGCATGCGATCAGACAACATTGATATGTTGTCACTGGTGGATATGTCACGAAAAATTGTGCATCGCATACATTATCCTGAAAATTCAGGTGATACCCTTGCAAAAACCCCCTTTCTTTCAGTCGCATTATCAGGAAAACCCGGCGTGACAATAGATCAATTTTCTCTTCATCAGATGCGTCAGGAAGGCTTTCATTTTCCCAACAATAAGATTCAATCCAATGTTTTATTTATGACTGCTGCTGCGCCAGTTTACGATCAGAAGCACGATAATCCTGTTGGCGCTGTAATTCTTAGAAAAAAATTTAGCCCTGAAAGTGAATTAATTCAATCTATTGGTCAGCATTTGCGCATGAATACCGCCTTATATTATGGCCTGTCTTATATGGGTGCTATTTTAACAGGTGATGAAACAAACTTCTACCCAGTACCGGAAATGATATTAAAAAAAATACTCTCAGATACTAAACCCACATTTTACGCAAGTTTTACGCAAAATGGTTTTCTTAGTCTTTGCATACCTGTCATCAATTATCATCAAGTTGCTGTTGGACTTATCGTTATCCAACGAAGTGCAAATTCTTATGTCAAAGCACAGCATATTGCCATGTTTACGCATATTATTATTTTATGCCTGGCAATCTTGTTGGGATTTTTTTTTAGAAAACATATCGAACGACGCATTTTATTCCCTCTCAATCAACTTCAAAATGGTGCAAAACAGATACGCAATGGCGACTATAAACATCGTCTGTCTGTCAAAGGAATTGAGGAAATTGAACATCTGACCTTGGCGTTTAATGAAATGACTATCGAACTTCAAGATAAACAAGACTTTTTGACGCGCACCGAAAAAAAATATCGGGGTATTTTTGAAAACGCGGTTGAAGGCATGTTCCAAATGATGCCTGATGGGCGTTTTTTGGATGTTAATCCAGCGATGGCACGCATTTTAGGCTACAATTCACAGACAGAGTTGTTGGCTGAAATTACTGATATGGCCAGACAAACCTTTGTCACACCTGATGATTTATCCAAATTTCGACAGATTTTGGCAGAAGAATTGCAAGTTATTGATTTTGAAACACAATTATTCCAGAAAGCAGGACACAAAATATGGTGTTCAATCAGCGCCCGAGCGGTATTTGATACAGAAGGTGAAGTTTTAATCAAAGGGGATTTGCTATACTATGAAGGCACCTTACTTGATATCAGCAATCGAAAAGAACGTGAAAGCGCAGAACAGGCGCGTAATGCAGCAGAAATGGCCAACCGAGCCAAAACCGATTTTCTTGCGCGTATGAGTCATGAAATTCGTACCCCAATGAATGCCATCTTGGGTATGGCAGAAATGCTCCAAAACAGCTCTCTTTCACCTGAACAAAAGCGCTATGTTGATCTTTTCAGCTCATCAGGCGAGCTGTTATTAAACATTATTAATGATATTTTAGATTTTTCAAAAATTGAAGCAAACCAGCTCTCCATTGAATTTGTTGAATTCGATCTTATTGAACTGATCGAAAATATTGGAAAAACGCTATCTTTTAAGGCACACGAAAAGGCGCTTGAATTTGTTATTCATATTGAACCGGATGTACCCCGATATGTGATTGGTGATCCCGTTCGTGTGCAGCAAATTTTGATGAATTTAACCGGTAATGCCATCAAATTCACAGAAAAAGGTGAGGTTGTTTTAAAAGTTGAAACAGACCATAAACAGATGGACACATTTATTTTTTCCGTTGAAGATACAGGTATTGGTATTGATCCATCTTATCATAATACGATCTTTGAAAGTTTTTCTCAGGCTGATACCTCAACGACCAGGCATTATGGGGGGACAGGTCTGGGATTGGCAATCAGTAAAAAACTGGTAGAACTGATGAAAGGCAGGTTATGGTTTTATAGTGAACTTAATCAGGGCGCATCCTTTTATTTTACATTGACGCTGTCATCTGTGGATAAAGAAGATCCTCCCACACGAGCACTTCAAAAATATTTTGGCAAAAACGTTATGATCATTGAAAATCAAATTCGCAGCGCAAAGGCATTGGAAGCACGTTTAAAATACTGGCATATGCATGTAAGCTGTTTTGATAGTGCGCAACGTGCCTTAAAATATCTTGATTCCTTACAAGATGCTTCAAAACCTGAAATCATTTTTATCAATCAACGCTTGCATGATGACGATCCCTTTGCATTAAAAGAAAAAATATTGCAACAATTTTCCTCTAAGCCATTGTTTATTATCTTGTTTTCATCAGATAACGAAATTGCCAGAAAGAAGAAGGCCAAAGAAAGTGGCTTTGATGCATTTTTGAATAAGCCAGTGATGATTTATGATCTTGATCGGTCTGTAGATATTTCTCTTCATGATAATCATATTGAAACGCACAAAAAACTTCCAAATAAAAAAGGCCTATTAAATCCCAAAAAACCATTGAATATACTTGTTGCAGATGATCATCTTTCTAATCGAAAAGTTATTGAAATATTTTTGAAAAATGATCCAATTACCCTTGATTTTGCTGAAAATGGACAGGAAGCAGTTGAAAAATTTTTGTCCATATCCTTTGATTTAATCATTATGGATATGGAGATGCCTGTTTTAAATGGACTCAAAGCGACTCAAAAAATTCGTGAGATAGAAATTGAAATAGAAAACGATACACCAATTCCCATTATATTTCTTACAGCACATGCGCTGGATGAACATCAAAAGCAATGTTTTGATGCAGGCGGCACAGCCTGTCTGACCAAACCCGTAAAATATCAAAAACTTATTGAAACAATTCGAGAATATAGTGCACCCAAAATGGATTATGATGAAAAAGATTCTGAAAGAATGGATATTTCAGATATTGATGAAAACAATACTTTCGATTCATTATTAGATGAGGAAATCAATGGACTGGATGAAAACAACCTTTTTGATACGGATACAGATTTTGACATGCCTGATTTTTCAGACATTGATGTTCAGAGTAACATACAAGAATTACTTCCTTTTTTTATTGAATCAACACAAAAAGATCTTGAACAGATAAAAACAGCCTTAGAATCCGCTGATTTAGTGACTGTCAGACGTGTGGGGCATAGTTTGAAAGGCTCATCAGGGGCTTATGGCCAGGAAAAGATTGGGCAGATTGGAGCATCTATTGAAACAGCCGCTCTAGCTGTTGACAAACAAATATTAAATGATCGGGTGGCCGATCTGGAAGCTACTTTAAATCAATTAATTCAATCAACAAAATAATATTATGAGAGGTCTATTATGAAAGAAAAAATCGATTTGATTATTTCAATTGATAAGTATGAATCCATGCATTTTTTTAAGCGCAATCTATCACCAGGCGTTTTTCAAATACAGTTCTCACAAAATAATATTCAATTTGACAAGCTATATACCAATCGACGGCCTGATGCTTTGATTATCAATTATGAAGTCCAATCACGCTATATCAGTCAGTTGGCAGGAACAGTCCGAAATATTCAAAATGATGAAATTACCAAACTTGTTGTTGTATACGCCACAGAAAAAAAGATTGAAAAATTGCCAGATAGTTATGATATTCAAATGTATCTTCACAAACAGCTCAAACCTGAAAAATTTCAACGCCGCTTGTTGTCATGTTTTCATTTAAACGAATTAATTGATAAGATAGTTGGTTCCAAACGACAGGAGTCCGATAAACTTAAGCTGATGATTGCTGAAGATGATGAAAAAACGATCAAATTATACGAAAAATTCTTATCTGGTATTGCTTTTCAAACAAAGATTGTCAAAGATGGTACAGATGCATTGATTTTGTATGATCAATGGCGGCCCGATATCATTCTTTTGGATATCTTGTTGCCGAGAATGCCTGGACTTGAAGTTTTGAAAGAAATCCGCGAGGTGAGAAAAGATAATAAACCGGCAGTCATTATGGCAACATCACAAGGCAAGCAGGAGATCGTAAAAACCTGTATTCAGCACGGAATTCAGGGCTATATTCTTAAACCACTGGATGTTGTAAGTTTGAATCGATCCATATTAGATAATTATGTTATGCATTGGATTGCACAACAGGCCAAAACAGTTGATAAAAAAAAGAGTAAAAAAACGACTTCATCGAAAACCAGTACAAAAGATCTATCAAAAGCTGAAAAAAAGATTAAACTATTACTGGTTGATGATGATCCCAAAATTATTCATCTTTATCAGAAATTTTTATCCACAAAAGTTTATGACATTAAAACAGCTGCAAATATCCAAGATGGGTTACAGCTTTACAAGAAATGGTCTCCTCATATGATTGTCCTTGATATCATATTTCCTGAAATGTCTGGGGTTAAATTATTAAAAGAAATCAGAGAAAACGCGAAATATAAAACAACAACCATTGTCATGGCCACTGTCCAAAAAAAAGACGAAGTGATTAAGGAATGTTTGAAGTATAATATTCAGGGGTATTTAATGAAACCTTTTGATGTTAATAACTTGAATCAATTATTGTTTAAATACCATCAAAATAAAAAGTAAAAATTTGGAAGCATACAAAAAGCATATCAGCACGCCTTATATTCAATAACAGGTTTTCATATTTTTTTACATTGAACCATGCGCAGCCGGGGATACGCTTATCTTTAATAGCGATACGCTTAGGAATGCTCTGAAAATAATTTCCCCATTCGGTAAAGTCAGACAAGTCGGACAAGTCGGACAGGTCAGACCAGTCTGACTTGTCTGACCTGTTCGATTTTTGAAAATGGGGAAGTTATTTTTCGAGCATTCCTTACATTCTGCAATCAAGACAATTCATCATCAATTATTGATTTAAAGACTTAATCAACTTGATTGAAGGTATTTCAATTTCACGATACAACCAATGAGTCAAAAATAAGGAACAAAGTATATATATCAATGATTGTAAGCATCTTCATAGCAATGGCGGCAATCTGAGTGCTTTTATGTTTGCGATGAAGCATATTCCTGAAAGAAAAAAATAACGCAAAAATAGCTTTCATCTAATAAGTTTGACTAAATAGGTGCGTTATGATAGTATGTTTCAAATTAAAAATTAAAGGAGAGATCGTATGCATCACCACGACCATAATCATACTCACTCAACGAGTGAACGAATTGAAAAACTTATTAATCACTGGATCAAACACAATGATGATCATATAAAAAATTATATAGATTGGTCAGAAAAGGCGAGTGCGGAGAATCTACCAGAAATTTCAGCCTTACTCAATGAAGTTGCCGAGATGAGCCAAACAATCAACGTAAAACTAAAAAAGGCACTCTCTTTATTTAACTAAAAATCATTGGCATTGCTGACAGTGAAGCAGGTAAAAACATATTTTATTATTGTTGAGAGAGTTCTTGTTTCAACCAATCTTTAATTTGACCTTCAATGGCATAAACCCCTTTGTGTTTTCCAACAGTATCATAAAAATGATTTAAAAGGGTCTCTGGCAGGTCAAATTGGGCCATTTCTTCAACAGATTCAGAATTTCTCCGCAACAAATAAATTTGAGGCTTATCCCCCCAATTATTGATCACAAAATAATGGCTTACATCACTTTTTGAACGAATGACATAATTTCCACTTGCCCAATTATTGCCCCATTCAAGATAAAGCCGCACTGCTTCTTCTGGGGTCATATCCCAATCAATCTCATTGATTAATTTTGTATCTTTTTTTATATCGTCAAGTTTCATCATGCTTTGAAGATCCTTTCAAATTAAAAAAAACTTAGAGACAAGGCATGACCTTGTCTCTATAATTCTTAAATCTGCCTTAGATAAATCCTTAGTGCAGAATTCCAATAAAGCAATCTCCACCCCCTTCATCTTTTACATAATGATTTACAGGAACGACGCTTTTAGGAATCCCAATAGCAAAGTATGATAGTTCATCAACCAGGACTGTAACACTTCCAATCTTACCATTACCAATATAGTCGCTTTGTCTGATACTTGTTATCAAATCTGTTTCATGTTTTTCCAGTTGTTCAAGTGTTTTTGCTCGGTATACATTGAATGATCCATTTTCAATATCTCCAGGATGAATTGTTTTCAGATCAAAAGGTAATGTAATGGCAACTTGATTAATCTGGTCGTCAGTCAATGAATGACCCGTATCGACACTGGTTGCGTGAACCGCAAAAATATACTGTGTGCCTGTTGTTGCATTACATTCCGTTGCTTTTTCAATTTGTTCAATTGTAATTGTCGCTGTTTCAGTAATACCATTGACTGGGATTTCAACCGCAGTCTCATAATTGTTGTAATCTAAAGAAACTGTTCCACCAAACGTATCCATCGTTTTGTCATTGCGTGCAAGTACCTTATCGCTGGAATCTTTGCGGTATGCATGGCAGACAAAACTTCCAGAACCTGGATGATGGTTATCTACTGTATCTGCATAT
>Ga0272440_1004091_pt1 | contig 10587 bp, 10 predicted proteins | sample SSMMMBAug17_FD_192440 | JGI IMG/M metagenome (GOLD analysis project Ga0272440, IMG submission 192440) | Marine sediment archaeal communities from Little Sippewissett salt marsh, Falmouth, MA, United States - SSM-MMB-Aug17 | ecosystem: Environmental > Aquatic > Marine > Wetlands > Sediment ... | reverse complement strand
AACACGATTGGGCGGAAAACCACTGGTGTCATATGCCACATGACACATGGCATCAAGTGGATTACTCACAATGATTAAGATGGACTCTGGAGAGTACTGTACAACTTCATGGGTAACCTGTTTTACGATTCTTGCATTGGTGGTCAAAAGGTCATCCCTGCTCATACCAGGTTTTCGGGGTAAACCGGCTGTAATAATTACGACATCAGAATTTGCTGTATCTTCATATTGCTGCGAGCCTGATAATTTCGAATTATAATGCTCGATTGGAGCTGCTTCAGCCAGATCCAACGTTTTTCCCTGAGGTACCCCCTCCAAAATGTCAATCAATACAACATCAGCAAGCTCTTTTTCTGCTATGCGTTGTGCAGAAGTAGCACCGACATTGCCTGCGCCAATAACTGTAATTTTTTTATCCATGATTTTTGTCCTCTTGATTAAATTAATTTATTTTTAATGGCAAAAAAACTTGAAAAATGGTCCCAAATGACTCATTCGATTCAAAAGAAACCCTGCCATGCAAGTAACGCTCTGTTAACAGTCTAATACTATAAGTTCCCTGACCTCTATTTGGTCCTTTTGTTGAAAATGAACGTTGGAAAATTTGAAGTTGAACATCTTCGGGTATACACGTTGAATTTTGTACCCAAAAAACAATTTCCTGACCCTGGCGTTGACATCCTAATTTGATAATACCTTGCTCAGGGGTGGCTTCCAAGGCATTTTTGAGCATATTAACGATAACGCGAAAAAGAATCACCCGGTCAGTTGTAATTGTCATATCTGTAGATAGTGGATCAATATCAATCCATTTATTATTTGCGACTGGATTTTTATCGCACATTTCTTTTAGATCCTCAAGAAGGTTCAAAGCGCTTTGTTCAGCCCATTCAACCTGTAACTCATCGTTTTCAGCAGCGGTCAGTTCTCTTTGGGCCTCAATATCATCAATAATCTTGCCAGAAAGGTTTTCCAATAGGGCAGTAAGGTTCTTATGATTATCCGGAGCGGCATCGTTAAGCAATTCAATACATCCTTGAAGACTGTTAAGTGTATTCATTATATCATGAAAGAATAAACGCTCCAATGATCTCCGACGTTTTTCATGGCTGATATCAGAAATAGCCATGATACAAAGGTTTTCATCCTCCGATTTGAAGTATGATGTGAATACGCGAAATATAAATGCCTTTCCGCTATCTTTTTGAATAATTCGACATTCCTGAATGTCCTTTTTGCCTGAAATGCCATTTATGATTGCGATAACAGCGCCGCATTTTTGACAAAAACGTGTCGTACCACATCCAGCTTCGTTTATTGAAGCATGGATACAAGTTAGCAATTCTCCGGGCCGCTTTCCATATATATCATCTTTTGATTGATAACCGGAAAAAGATAAAAAATTGTCATTGCAATAGATTAACTGTCGTTTGTCATTCAATACCAGCAGAAAATCGGGTGTAGTATTCATAAGTATCTTAATGGCAGGACAGGATAAATCATATTTCAAGAATTGGGCCACCTGTTTTTGGATGATTTCACACGGGTATCGTTCGGGAGGCGCAAATTCTGTTTGTAGGTTATCTTGTTTCATTATTCGTACTTTTCTTTTCAATATTTAAAATTTTTATTTTACACAATTTTTTTTTCAGGTCAAGATAAAACTAAATCTGCTAGTGGCATGATATTTGTATTTATTATCCACAAAAAGACTTTTTATTGAATTTACATGTATTAAGTAAGCGGTCATAAATTTTTGGGTATATCGTAGTAATCGAAATCCAACCGATATCCGAAACCCGTTTTTAGGAATATATAATAAAAAATGAATTGGCATCCAGGTCATATAAAAATTAATGCAAACATTCACTATCCAATGGACAATGATCACCAGGACAAGTATTTTGTCGGTACATCCCTTTTGCTGCAACATAAAGACAATTTAATACAAAGTGAAGATCCTCATTATCAGGATTTTATCAAGAAATATGATAAAATAATCCCTTACACCATGCTGGATTATGATCGCGCGTTCATATTATATCAAACTGTTTTGCAATCACGAAATTTGGTGGGATGCACAGCAGAGTGTGGTGTATACAAAGGTGGAAGCAGTGTACTGATAGCAGCTCTTTCACCAGACAAAACACATTATGCACTGGATACATATGAAGGTATGCCTGATGTGATTTCAGGTATTGATAGTCATCAAAAAGGAGATCTTACCCCTCCCAAAAAACATGATATAGAAAGTTTGTTTAAGCAACAACCAAATATCCGTATGGTTAAAGGTCTATTTAAAGAAACCTTTCAGAGAATAAAAGACAATATCTTTTCTTTTGTTTATGTTGATGCGGATTTATATCAATCTACCCTTGAATGTTGTGAATTCTTTTATCCTCGGCTGACATTTGGCGGGATTATGTTATTTGACGATTACCTTGAAAGAAGCACGCGTGGGGTAAAAAAAGCAGTTGATGAATTCTTTTTCGGTCAAAAAACGAGACCTATTATTTTGCCTACCAATCAAGCCATTTTATACCGAATTTAGTTAAAACAAGAGAATCTGCTCAGATAAGCAGATTTATTTATTCAATAATAACAATATCGCAATTTCAAATTCTACTAAAGTGTTTCATCAACATCAGCAATAATATCATACAATTCATCTGCAGTTTGTGCTTTTATCAATTTTTGTTTGAACATTTCATTTCTTAGAATTCTTGAAATATGTGCCAATAATTTCAAATGAATCCCAGTTGACTTCTCAGGTGTAATAAGCAGGAAAAATATATGGGTTGGACGGCCATCGATTGAATCAAAATCAATTCCATGCCGACTTATTCCAAGAGACAGGGCCAGTTTATCCAAATTTTTCATTTTTCCATGGGGAATTCCAATTCCATTCCCAATTCCCGTGCTGCCTAAACGTTCTCTTTCAATTAACACTTTTATCAGGTCTTCTTGCTTAACATCGACCAATTCTGAAATGGGTAAGGATAATTCCTGGAGAACACCTTCTTTATCAGTGGATTTCAGGTCAGGTATAATCGCTTTTTTGTCTAACACATCAACGATTCTCATTGAATAACCTCTCTTTTTGAGTGAAAAAAATGATAAAATCTTTGGATATCGCCAGGCGGTATCCAAAGATTACTGGTTAAGAACTCATCGGTTGAATTAATCCATAGTTGCCATCGTTTTTACGATAAAGCACATTCACCCGATCAGTCTTGGCATTTGTAAAAACAAGAAATGCATTATCAATTATTTTCATTTGTTCAACAGCCTCATCAACACTCATAGGTTTATATTCAATATCAATCATTTCAACCTCTGGCTCTTTATCATAATCTGGAATTTCTGATGGCAACACAGACATGTCCATTTTATCAGGGTTTTTTCTTCGTTTTTTTTGTTTGTCTTTACTCTTTTTAATCTGCTTTTCCAATTTGTCAAGAACAATATCAATGGCAGAATACATGTCTTCCTGCTCTTCACGACCATTAATGTTTAGCCGATCACCAATAATTGATACTTCAGCAATATGCCTAAATTTTTCTATAGAAAAAACAACATTGGCCTCAGCCGGATTATCCAGAAAGCGATCAAAACGATCCAACTTTGAACCGATATAATCTTTTAAATCATCGGAAGGTTTCAAGTTTTTGAACGTTACAGATGTTTGCATAGTTCGTCTCCTTTTATAATTGTTTTCGTTTACTTGATGGCAAAACACCAAGCATTTCTCGGTATTTAGCCACAGTTCGCCTTGCGATTTCAATATTGGACTGCTTCAGAATCTGTGCGATTTTGTCATCACTATATGGCTTTCTTTTATCCTCATTTTGAATAATCTGGCGAATACGTTCCTTTACAGTAGCAGATGCAATTGCTTCGCCATAAACGCGTTTGATAGAGCTATTAAAAAAATATTTGAGTTCGAAAATTCCCTGGGGCGTATGAACATATTTATTTGTTGTTACTCTGCTGATGGTTGATTCGTGCATATCAATATCTTCAGCAACATCCCGTAAGACCATTGGTTTTAAGTATGCAATGCCTTTTTCAAAGAATTCCCGTTGAAATCGCACAATACTTTCCATTACCTTGTAAATGGTTCGCTGTCTTTGATGAATACTCTTGATAAGCCATGTTGCAGACCGCAATTTTTCCTGGATATAGTTTTTTGCATTTCCAGAAACATGACTGTCCTGCCTGAGCGCATCTCGATAAAATGGGCTGACCTTTAGTCGGGGCATACCGTCATCATTCTGGACAATCACAAATTCATCTCCTTCCTTGTACACAAAAATATCCGGGCTGATATATTGTGATTCATCGTTGTTAAACTGATGACAGGGCCTGGGTTCCAGGCTTCTGATAACATCCGCTGCAAGTATGACATCTTTGAGATCTTTTTTCAACGCGCGACATATTGCATTATAGTTTTTGTTTTGAAGGTGTGTCAAGTGATTGCTGATTATATCGGTAACAATCGAGTTATCAAAACCAATAGATTTGGCTTGAATCATCAGGCATTCTTCAAGATTTCTGGCACAAACCCCAATGGGATCAAATGTTTGCATGAGTGAGAGCACTTTATTTACTGTTTCAATCGGATATCCGCTTGTTTCAGAAATTTCTTCAGGTGTTGTGGTCAGAAATCCATTGCTATCAATATTACCAACAATTAAGCTGCCAATGGACTCTTCATCGCTTGAAGGGAATGTCATTAATAATTGCCATAGGATATGTTCATCCAAGGATTTCCGTTTGGAAACAAAAGTTTCATATTGTGGTGTGTCTTTTTCTTCAGGTTCATAGCTGACATTACCCGAAGAACTGTATTCATCAATATAGTTATTCCAGTCTATTTCATGTTGGAGGTTATCTTCAACAGTTACCTCTTTAACTTCTTCAGGTGACACATCGGGTCTATCTTCATCAGTCTCTCCCGTGGAAATATCGGTTACTTCATCAATGGTCGGATTTTCCTCCATTTCTTGAAAAATCATTTCCATCAACTCAAGACGGGAAAGTTGTAATAATTTTATCGCCATCTGCAATTGTGGTGTCATTATTAATTGTTGCGTCAGGCGGAGTTGCTGTTGGAGTTCCAATGCCATTTTTATTATTTCTTTTTGATTACTGTTAATAATTAAACAAACGATAATGTTTGGTTATGCTGTTACAGTCGAAAAGAATCTCCCAGATAAATTTTTCGAGCGATTTCACTCGATGCAATATGTTCCGGAGATCCGGATTCAATAATTTTACCTTCTGACAGGATATATGCACGGTCACAAACACCTAAAGTTTCACGAACATTGTGATCGGAAATCAATATACCAATACCACGCTTTGTCAATTGTTTGATGATATTTTGAATATCGACAACAGCCAGTGGGTCGACACCAGCAAAAGGTTCGTCAAGCAAAATAAACATCGGATTGGTTGCGAGCGCACGAGAGATTTCCAATCGTCGTCGCTCACCACCAGATAACATATATCCTTTATTCTTTCTGATATGTGTAATTCCCAACTCGTCAAGTAAAAAATCGGTCTGTTTGAGCTGTTGTTCTCTAGACATATCAATGGTTTCCAGTATGGCCAATATGTTTTCTTCAACACTCAATTTCCGAAACACAGAAGCTTCCTGCGGTAAATATCCCAGTCCTTTTCGAGATCGAATATACATGGGCGCTTTTGTTATATCCTCATCATTGACATAAACATGACCTGCTGTCGGACGAATTAAACCAACTGTCATATAAAATGTGGTTGTTTTTCCAGCACCATTGGGGCCAAGTAAACCAACCACCTGACCATCTTCGAGTGATAAACTGACTGAATTAACTGTTGGCTTTCCATAATAAACTTTCGTTAAATTTTGAACAGATAATGTGGCCATTTACGTTAACCATTCTATATGGATTTATTGAAAAAAACAATACTAAATTATAATCATTCAATAAATCGATTAAGGGTTTCTTTTTTGTCTATGAAAATTTTTCATGTCCTGATCTGAAAATTCATAAATTGCTTCAACCTGTTCCCCCTTTTTACTGGATATTTCAATCTGGTCAGTCAATAAATTCAATATAATACTGGAACCGGCAATGGTATTTTTTCCCTGATACAAGCGCGCCATATTTCCCGATACCATCAGCTTGTTTTCAGGAGGCAGATAAATAGCGGTGTCTGCTTCAATCCGATATTCTTTCCATTGAATTCTAACATTACCAATTGCATTGATCTTTTTTACTGATTCTCTGGTAATGGAGACGGATTTATCAGATGAAAACATGTAAACGTTTAGTTCATCAGCAGTAAGCTGGATATTCTCCTGTTTAACCATGACATTTCCCTTAAAGACGATAAATTGCTTATGAGGTGATGCCATCATTTTATCTGCCTGAATATGAACAGGATGTTGTGAGTTATGGGTTTCTGCAAAAGCCAACCCATAAACAGCAAACAGACTGAACATGATAGTGAGTCTTAACAAATATTGTTCTATTATTTTCACCAAACTCATTTTGAATGCCCCATTTTTATTGCTGTTGGATCTGTTACAGTAAGTGAGACAGAATCAGTAATTGTAAGTTTACCGCAACTTAAATCATAATACATGGCCTTTGCTGTAATTGTAAGCCCGCAGCCAGTTACAGCAATATTGTTTTTTCCATAAATTTCATGTCGGGTATATGAATAAATCAAAGAATCGCAAACAAATTGCCATGGCGGTTGTTTAATAACAATATCTCCATTTATTTCAATATTTTTATTATCGTAGACGGTTCCATGTTCAGCATTTAGCGCAATGGGATTTCCTGAATGTGGGTACATGGTCAATGTCAACGGTGATACATGGTTTTGCGCATTGATCCGTTGGATGGATTCAGACGTCAGATCCCATAATTTATTACCATTTTTTATCGCAACGTTGTGAACAGTTTTTAACCCAATATCAATATGTGATTCTATTTGTGAATCTACCAGACTTCCAGGTTTAAGCCAATAACGATAACTTGTTAATATCAAAACAATTCCACCGACAATCAAAATAATTACAACAATCAAAAAAATTCTAACTGGAAATCTCCACATAAAACCTCTGATATATGTGTTATGGCCGAACTATTCTATCAATATCCACCATCTGCTTGAGTATTGATTCAAGGTGGTCCAGGTAAACAGAGTTTGGTCCATCACATTTTGCTTTTTCAGGATCAGGATAAACCTCCATAAAAACAGCATCAACGCCAGCAGCCACAGCAGCCCTGGCTAAAACTGGTACATATTCACGTTGGCCACCTGAACGGCTTCCAGATCCGCCCGGCAATTGGACACTATGAGTTGCATCAAAAATAACCGGAAATCCCAAATTCCTCATTATATTCAAACTTCGCATATCCACAACAAGATTGTTATACCCAAAACAAGTTCCTCGTTCTGTCAAAAGAATATTTGAATTGCCATTTTCTGTTATTTTTTTGACAACCTGTAACATATCCCAGGGCGCTAAAAACTGCCCCTTCTTGATATTGATACAGGCCTGCGTCTTTGCGACGGCATGTAATAAATCTGTTTGCCGGCAAAGAAAAGCTGGAATCTGAATAATATCCAATATTTCTGACGCTGGTGACACCTGAGCGACCTCATGAATATCTGACAGTATGGGCACATTTAATCGAGATTTGACCTGGTCTAAAATTTTCAACCCTTTTTGCAGGCCTGGCCCTCGAAAGGATTGAATGGACGTTCGATTGGCTTTATCAAATGAGGCCTTAAAAATAAAGGGTATGTCCAGCCGGTGCGTCAATTCCTTTAAATATGTGGCAATATCCATCGCAATGGTTGTATCCTCCAATACACATGGCCCCCCAATAAATACCAATGGACGTCCATTTCCCATTGCCCAATTATCTTTTCCAACTACCTGAGACATGTTTCCTCCATGACTATATATATTATTATCGTGATATCATAAATAATTTTTAGATTATGTTATCAAAACGGCATCATTTTTGAAAGGGAAAAATTTTTTTTTTAAGTTTCTGCTTTTTTGTCCATTTATCTATCCAAACATTATATATTAAGAAACAAAAAACATCCTTGATAACTAATCAACAAACTGTTATGATGCTTTGATTATTTTGACGGGTCCATTAAATTAAGAATTCAGTATAATTCATAAGAAATATTCTTATGACATACTAATTATCCACTAACAGTTGCAATTTATTGCAAAAAAGATATTTAGTGAATTTCAAATGAGTTTTCAATCTAAACGGTTTATGCGAACAAAGGAATCCAGGTTAAAAAAATTTAAAACAAGGGTTGTTTTATTGTTATGCCTGCTAGTTGTTTGTTATGGTGCATGGGCATTGTCCATTAGATTTGAAGGTGAAGTGCCTGAAATTAAGCTTTTGGATTGTCCGAAATATTGTGGAATGAATACGAAAATTTCCATTGAGGTATCTGATCAAAAAACCGGCCTTCGGAAAATCTGGGTCGGTTTTCGACTAAATGATAAAGAGGCTGTCTATTATGAAAAAACATTTACTGTTGATCTATGGAAAGGCAAGAGTTCGGATAAACAGCATACTTTTGAATTTTCATTGGACCCCAAAAGGCATTTTTTTCCTGATGGCAATGGTACATTAAGAATTGCTGTATGGGATTGTTCATGGCGCAACCTTTTTAAGGGAAATAATACATATATTGAAAAACTCCTACAAATAGATACAACCTATCCAAAAATTGAAATCATGTCCAGGAAACATCATTTTAATCAAGGCGGCGCAGGCTTGATCATTTACCGGGTTTCAGAACCTGAAACCATTAATGGCGTTAATGTAGGTAACAATTTTTTTCCTGGTATGTCCGGACTGTTTCAAGATCAGTTGGTTTACGCTGCTTTTTTGGCCGTTTCTCATGAGCAAGGTCAAGGTACGGAGATATATGTTCAGGCTGAAGATCAGGCCCATAATCAGGGACGTACTCCATTAACATACAATATACGTAAAAAAAGATTCAAACGAGATATCATTCGTATCACAGATCGTTTTTTAAGAAAAAAAATGCCTGAGTTTTCAAAATATTCAAATTCTGATAATCGTCTGATCGATCAATTCTTAAAGGTCAATCAAAAAGAGCGTTCTGCGAATGTAAAAAAAATCCTATCTGTTTGCCAGGAAACCAAAAATGTATTATTTTGGAAAGATACTTTTCTCAGATTGCCTAAATCAGCAACACGGGCGGGTTTTGGGGATCGACGAACGTATCATTACCAAAGCAAAGTTGTAGACCATCAAGTTCATCTCGGTATTGATCTGGCATCCACTTATAACTCACCAGTGCCTGCTGCCAATGATGGTGTGGTTGTGTTTGCTGACCAAATTGGCATTTTTGGACGATGTGTGATTATCGATCATGGATTTGGTCTTTTTTCTCTGTATTCTCATTTGAATCGATTTATGGTCGAACAAGGTAATGAAGTTAGAAAGGGCAACATTATCGGACATACTGGAACAACCGGCCTTGCTGGCGGAGATCATCTACATTTTAGTATTCTCATAAAAGGCGTATTTACCAATCCTTTGGAATGGTGGGACAGGAACTGGATCAAATACAATATCATAGATAAAATCGAATCCGTGAAAGAATTGATTAACAATGGCTTATAATTTAGAAACAAATCTTGTTTATACCAGACAGCTTCTGTTCAAATGTTTATCTTAGTGGATACTATAGAAAAAAATGAAAAAATATAAAATTCAAAAAACCTATGATGAAATCAATGCAAAGATAAAAAAAGGCAATGTCGTTGTCGTAACAGCTGAAGAAATGATCGACATTGTGAAAGAAAATGGACCGGTTGATGCTGCACATGATGTTGACATCGTAACAACAGGTACATTTGCTCCCATGTGTTCATCTGGGGTATTTATCAATTTTGGCCATTCTCAGCCACCGATCAAAGCATCAGAAGTTCTTTTGAACAATGTGCCAGCATATGGTGGAATTGCAGCTGTAGATTGCTATATTGGTGCGACAGAACCCTGCAGAGACGATCCTCTGAATAAAGCATATCCAGGTGAATTTAATTATGGCGGCGGGCATGTTATTCAGGACCTGGTTGAAGGAAAACGGATTACTTTACAGGCAACCGGGTATGGAACAGATTGTTATCCCAATCGTTCCATTGAACGAAAAGTAAGACTCAATGATCTTCCAATGGCAACACTGACCAATCCGAGAAATGCCTATCAAAATTATAATTGTGCAATAAACACCGGTAAACGAACAATATACACGTATCTGGGCGTCTTGAAACCTAAAATGGGAAATGCAAATTATTGTTCAGCCGGAGAACTCAGCCCGCTTTTCAATGATCCTTTGTTCAAAACGATTGGTATCGGTACACGAATTTTTTTAGGAGGTGGCGTAGGTTATGTAACCTTTTATGGCACACAGCACAACACTGATGTAAAAAGAGCGCCCAACGATACCCCCATGACACCTGCTGGAACACTTTTTGTAATGGGAGACCTCAAACAAATGCATTCACGCTGGCTG
>Ga0272440_1004090_pt1 | contig 10589 bp, 6 predicted proteins | sample SSMMMBAug17_FD_192440 | JGI IMG/M metagenome (GOLD analysis project Ga0272440, IMG submission 192440) | Marine sediment archaeal communities from Little Sippewissett salt marsh, Falmouth, MA, United States - SSM-MMB-Aug17 | ecosystem: Environmental > Aquatic > Marine > Wetlands > Sediment ... | reverse complement strand
CATTATCAATCAAGAGGAAACAATGAACATACATGATGCAACAGTCCAGGCACCCGACATCAAACCCTGGAAATCAGGCCAATCTGACAATCAGTTAAAATCAGCCTGTCAGGAGTTTGAAGCGTTTTTTATCAACGCACTTTTAAAATCAGCAGACAATGCCAAATGTGGATTATTTGAGGATAAAAAAGATTCGGAAATGTATTCATCTATGATGAATATGGAATTTGCCAAAAGTATTTCACAAGGCGGCGGTATGGGATTGGGTAAAATATTGTTTACACAATTGCAAACATCCAAATAGATTTGTTTATCATTAAAGTTACAAGGTAATTGGCCGATATACAACTTTAAGTATCCAAAATTTGTGAGGCAATTAACCGCCCATAATTTTTAAAAATTTAGAGTATAATAATGATAGAACAAGAACTGCTTAAACAATTCAACCGGCTCCGAACCTGTTATGAAACATTATTCGAATCATTAAAAGAAGAACGAAAATATATTCCCAGGGCAAAAGTGGATGAATTACAGGTTGTTACGCAACAAATAGAGCAAAATGTTTCGACGATTAATAAAGAACGCAGTAACTTGTTGGCGTTTTTGACAAAATATACTGGAAATAAATCGCCATCGCTGGACATATCAAATTTGTTGCGGTACATATCGCCAATGTATCACTATGAATTTGAGACGGTATATGAAGATGTTACGCGACTGATTGATGATATTAAGCGATATGGCAAAGAAAATCGGTTTCTGATTGAAGATGGGCTGAGCTTTATTGAAGAAACAATGCAAACAGTGATGGGCGCTCAGGAAAAAAATGTGACATACGATGAAGAGATGAAACTACGTAAACGAAAAAATAATAACCTATTATTTAGTAGAGAGGTGTAAGGTGGGAGGAAGCATAGGCTTACTGATGCAAATTGGTATCAGCGGTTTGAAAAATCATCAATATGGCGTGGATGTTACCGCACATAATATTGCCAATGTTCACACAGATGGTTATTCAAGGCAGTCAGCGGAAACAGTTGCCAGACCGTGCTTGAAAACTGGTGGTCTGGTTTTTGGACAGGGCATTTATACTGGTGAAATCAAACGTAACGTTGATGAAATTGTCAATAAACGTCTGGATGAACATCGATCTCAATTGTCCAAATATACTGAACTTGAAACCGCCATGACCACTCTCGAAGGTTTTTTCAGCGAAACAGGCACATCTTCTGAAACAAGCCTAAGTTCATTATTATCAGAGTTCGAGAATGCCTGGCAATCAGTGGCCAATAACCCCAGTGGTGAGGCTGAAAGGGCCACGCTCATGGAGCAAAGCAAAAGTCTGGCTGAAGCGTATCGCGGCCTTGATGAATATTTAAACACCTTTCAAGTTGATCTGACTCGCACAATTGCCAATGGCGTTCATGAAGTGAATATGATTACCAGAGAACTGGCTGAGATTAATTCAAAAATTTATGGTTTGGAGGCCGACTCTGTTATTGCCAACGACATGCGCGATAAACGCGATGTTCTCATTACAGATTTATATGAATTAATGAATGTAAACACTTACATTCAAGAAAATGGTTTTATTACTGTTACCACGTCCAAAGGGGCCATACTTGTTAATGGAATCGATAATTACGAATTGGAAGCAATTGGCGATCCGGTTACAGGCATGTCTAAAATCAATTGGATAACATCGGGTACACGCAAATTAGACATCACTGATGGCATAACTGATGGGTCATTGGGTGGATGGATAGAAATGCGGGATGAAATAATTGGTTATCCCGATAAAACAGGTATTCGCGCGGACTATAGTACATTGGCCTATAACTTTATTTGGGATATCAATCGACAACATTCTCAGGGATCGGGTATTGAATTATATCCACCCAGTACCACATTGGTAGGAACCTATTATACAACTGATGATGATGCGACTTTTAGCAGCCTTCCTTATGGTGATAAACTCTATTTTGGAGTGGAACAAGATGGTGATACCGCTGCTATACCAGCCAGCTTTGATATGTGGATCGGGGACAGCGAAGGTGAGAATATTAAAAAAGTAACAATTCAATTGATTACAGCAGGGAGTGTCGGCGAAGAAGAAGTTCAGTTACTCACTGCGCAAGATACACCTGGAGATCTTGCAGATTCAATCAATAAACAAATTGCAGTGGCACTGGGAATGACAGAGGAGGAAGAACAAAAATATGCAGAATTTGCAAAGGTGCCTGTTTTTGAGGAAATGTCTGAAGAAGAGCTTGCTGAAATGACTGAGGAAGAGCTTGAGGTCTTACAATCACTGCCAGAATCCGCTCTCACACTGAAATTTGGTTCAGATGAAACTTTCTCCTTCGGCTTTTCTTATGATAATTCTAATGTACTGGCCGCATTGGGAATCAACACGTATTTTAAAGGACACACATCAGGTACATTAAAAGTCAATTCGGTTGTTGACAATAATATTAATTATATCGCTGTTGGCCGAATTACCGATCGTAAGGATACAACTTACAATGTTTCACCTTCTATTCAAATGACCGAACTGGGAACCACCGGCATTCTTGAAACAGCCGGTCCTTATACCGGAAATGACAACGCCCTTTATGACATTAAAATTGAAGCCTCTGCAAATGAAAAAGATGTCCAGTTCAAATGGCGAAAAAGTCTGGATGAGGGCGTTACCTGGGTGGATGCGAATGGGAATCAAATAACCAATTGGTCTGAAATTACACAAGTTGATTCTGGTGCCAACCCAATTACGATTGAAAATGGCGTAACCCTGACATTTAATAAAGGTCTTGCAGCTGCCGCGGATGATGATCCCAGTCGAATTGATTTCATACAGGATGAAACATATCGCGTTGAGGCAACAGCAGGTGGTGTTATTTCTTATAGCAGCAACGCAAATGCCTTTGCCATTACAAGACTGGTTGAACCCTCTCAGGAGGAATATCATAATCAATTGACCATAATTGGTATTAAATCACTGGGGATTTCTCGTGAAAAAGGAATTATTGATGTTTCCACAGATCAATTAAATGAAGTACGAGATAACATTTCCGGTGTATCGCTGGATCAGGAATTTACAAAACTGGTTGAATATCAACGTTACTATCAGGCTGCTGCCAAAATTGTTCAGACGGCTGATGAACTCATGAAAACTGTAACAACATTGAAGTCATAACATACGATTGGCCTTAGATGCCAAACTCAATCATAAGGGGGACTTATGAAAGTCGCAACATTAACAGTATATAAACATATTCAGGAACGTGCAGAATATACCAGCAACGCCCTGAATGAAGCAATTGATAAGGTAACCACCGGACGTAAAATTTCACATTTATCAGATGATCCATTCCGACTCGCGCTAATGCTAGACACACGTGCAGAATTGGCAGATATCGAACAATACGAAAGAAACCTTGAAATGGGTGAAGCCTGGCTGAACAGCACTGAAGAAAGTTTACGAAAGGTTCAGGATAGACTGGCAGACTTACAGGTTACCGCATTGGCCATGCTGAATGATACCAATAACATACAAGATAGGGAACTGGCTGCGATTGGTGTGGAGGAAGTTCTCAATGATATTATGCAGGTCACCAATACTGACGTGAATGAACGCTATATTTATGCTGGCACCCGAACAAATGTTGAACCATTTGTCTTTATGGACAATGCAGGAGAAATCGTTGATGTATCAGAAGCTACTCGTGTAGGCTACCGCGGAGATAACCAGCCCTTTAAAATTCAAACGCAAAATAATAATGAACTCACAGTGGGTAACGATGGCTCCCAAATTTTTGGCGATATGTTCAATACAGTTCTCAAGTTAAGAGATGCCCTGAAAAGCAACGATGTTGATGCCATTCGAGAGCAACTTAATCCCCTGAAGGCCCATCAGGAACATATTTCCGCAGAAAACTCGGTGGTTGGCTTTCGTATCACGCGTTTAGAATTTAGACAAAGTGTTCTTGAAGGTACAAACATTACCACTAAACAAAAACTGGCCAACCTTGAAGAAGCTGACATGACTCAGGCGATTTCTGAATTATCCATTAAAGAATTGATGTATCAGGCATCTTTATCAGCCTCTGCTAAAGTCATTAATATGAAAGGGTTGATGGATTATATATAATTCCCTAAGGAATTCTCTGAAAATATCTTCCCCATTATTGATATTGTTCGTTTTAAGGTAAATGTACTTTAGAGACGTAGCATGCTACGTCTCTACACGACCTTATTTTTTTGGACGACCAAGACATTCCTAAGGAACCATTCCAAATTTTTTATGCTTCTGACATACCAGATAAGTTTGACTTGTTGTAGCATGTCTGCTATATGACCTTTCAAATTAACTTGCCCTTTTTGTTTGCCAGACAAACAAAAACCGAAATCAAACCAATGTTCGAGAAAGAATTCAGGTGTAAACTCAATATTTACCCTCTGAAAAAAAAACCGGAGACCACCCCTTGTCCGAAACCAATACATTTGATTTCTGTCATCGGGTTGATTCCGGTTTTTTTTCGGAGGGCAAACACCAGTACCCCTACATTTGTTCTCGGACGTAGGAAAGGAGATATAAATGAATCAACCAGAAATATATGAATCCAAAAATAAAATCCGAATCATTACCGCTACTGCACTATTTGATGGCCATGATGCCTCAATCAATATCATGCGGCGAATTCTTCAGGACAGCGGCGCTGAGGTTATTCATATGGGTCACAATCGTTCAGTATCAGATATTGTTGATGCCGCCATTGATGAAGATGTTCAAGGAATAGCTGTTTCCTCATATCAGGGGGGACATGTTGAGTTCTTTCAATATCTGGTGGATTTGTTAAAGGAAAAGGGGGCCGCCTCTATTCGTGTTTTCGGTGGCGGTGGGGGTGTCATAGTGCCAGAAGAAATTCGCCAGCTTGAAAACGATGGCGTATGCCGGATTTATTCTCCAGAAGATGGTTCTCGAATGGGCTTACAAGGTATTATCAATGATATGCTGCGCCATATGGATTTTGAAACAACCCAAGATTTAAATCCTGAATCTATTGACTGGGAGTCTGTGAACACTGCCAATCATCGCATCATTGCCCGATTGATTTCATATGTCGAACAGCACAAAGAATCAGATACAAATTTTATTCGGTCTCTGGAAAAACATGTCAGTTCCAGTAACGTACCGGTCATTGGCATAACTGGTACAGGGGGGGCCGGTAAATCTTCCCTTGTTGATGAAATTATTCTCAGATTTTTAGGCGATGAACCCAATATGAATATCGGTGTTCTTTGCTGCGATCCTTCCAGACGAAAAACTGGTGGCGCATTGTTGGGGGATCGTATTCGTATGAATTCGATCATGAGTAAACGTGTATACATGCGATCCATGGCCACGCGGGCGTCACAAACTGAATTGTCAGAATCTATCAAAGATGCACTTCATGTTTTAAAAGCAGCGCAATTTGATTTGGTTATTGCCGAGACCGCAGGCATTGGACAGGGGGATACGCGGATTGTTGATTGGTCGGATTATCCTGTGTATGTTATGACAAGTGAGTTTGGTTCTCCCTCTCAGCTTGAAAAAATTGATATGCTCGATTTTGCAAAGCTTGTGGTGGTCAATAAATTTGAAAAACAGGGCAGTGAGGATGCCATTCGGGATGTCAGTAAGCAAATGCAAAGAAATCTCAAACTTTGGGATCGTTCCCCAAACGATCTTCCTGTATTTGGTGCCATTGCATCAAAATTTAATGATGATGGTGTGACTGCAATCTATGCCCATATCAAACAAACCCTGGCATCATCTGATTATAATTTTCAATGGGAAGGTGCCTGTCCACGAATTACGCAAAAAGTCCCCACTGCCAAATCAATTGTCATTCCTGAAGAACGAAAGCGATATTTATCTGAAATCGCTGAAACCATTCGCAATTATCATAAAAAAACCAGAAAACAATCCGATATATTACGCACATGTCAACATCTGGAGCGGTCGTCAGAAATTCTGGATCAATCCCAAACAGATACCATTCAATGCCTAAAAGATGAAGCGGAACGATTTGAACAAATGCTTGAATCAGAAACCAGGCAACTCATTAATAAATGGCCAGAAATCCAGGCCGCATACGCTGGCGATGATTTTGTTTACACTGTGCGGAACCGAGAATTTCGTGTGCCTTTGTATACGCAATCATTATCAAACCAAAAGATTCCAAAAGTGGTTTTGCCACGATTTGTCGATCGCGGTGAAATATATCGATGGCTGCGTGAAGAAAACGTTCCTGGCAATTATCCTTACACTGCGGGTGTATTTCCATTCAAGCGCACAGATGAAACACCCACACGTATGTTTGCAGGCGAGGGCGGGCCGCATCGGACCAATAAACGATTCAAATTATTATCAGCAGAATCCGCTGGTAAACGACTGTCAACTGCCTTTGATTCTGTCACATTGTATGGATTTGATCCAGATATTCGACCGGATATTTATGGCAAGGTGGGCACATCAGGGGTGAGCATCTGCACACTGGATGATATGAAAGTATTATATGATGGATTTGATTTATGCGCGCCAAACACATCAGTTTCAATGACAATAAATGGCCCGGCCCCTATTATTCTCGCCATGTTTTTCAATACGGCCATTGATCAAAAAGTTGAAGCTTTTGAAAATCAACATGGTCATGCACCGGATCAGGAATCTTTTGAGACAATCAAACAAGATGTCTTATCCAACGTTCGCGGCACAGTTCAGGCGGATATTTTAAAGGAAGACCAGGGACAAAACACCTGCATATTTTCCATTGAATTTGCCCTGCGCATGATGGGGGATATTCAAACTTATTTTACACACCGACAGGTGAGAAATTTTTATTCGGTATCAATTTCCGGCTATCATATTGCGGAGGCTGGCGCAAATCCAATCAGTCAACTGGCATTTACATTGGCCAATGGATTCACTTATGTTGAGTATTATTTATCAAGAGGCATGCAGATTGACACCTTTGCGCCCAATTTATCATTCTTTTTTTCAAATGGTATGGATCCTGAATATAATGTCATTGGCCGTGTTGCACGTCGCATATGGGCCATTGCCATGCGCGACAAATATGGCGCATCCGCTCGATCTCAAAAATTGAAATATCATATTCAAACATCCGGTCGATCATTGCACAGCCAGGAAATCCAATTCAATGATATTCGGACAACACTTCAGGCCCTGTGCGCAATATATGATAACTGCAACAGCCTTCACACAAATGCCTATGATGAAGCGGTTACAACACCGAGTGAGGAATCGGTCCGCCGGGCCCTGGCCATTCAAATGATTATTAATGAAGAATGGGGACTTGCTAAAAATGAAAATGTTCAACAGGGCAGTTTTATTATCGAAGAATTGACACAACTTGTTGAAGAAGCCGTTCTCATGGAGTTTGATAATATTACACGAAGAGGCGGCGTTTTGGGTTCAATGGAAACAGGCTATCAACGCAGTAAGATTCAAGAAGAATCATTGTTGTATGAAGTGAAAAAGCATACCGGCGAGATGCCCATTATTGGTGTCAACAAGTTTAGAGATCCCAATACCATTGATAATGAAAACGTTGTGTGTGAACTTGAACTGGCACGGGCCAGTGAAGATGAAAAGCAGGATCAATTGAAACGATTGCATCATTTCCAGCAAACACATGCTGAGAAAGCCCCACAGGCCTTGGAAAGCCTTCAACAATGTGCAATTTCAGGGGGGAACATTTTTGAAGAATTATTGCACACTGTGCGTTATTGCAGTCTTGGCCAGATAACGCAGGCACTTTATGAGATTGGCGGGCAATATCGGAGAAATATGTAAGGCGAAAATCGGACAGTTCAGACAGGTCTGAACTGTCCGACCTGACAGAAACAAATCGTAAAAGAAAGTCTACTTTTTCTTTTCCTCATACATCAAACAAGACATGCCAGAAATACGACGAACAGAAACAGATGGCATATATCGCCCCTTAAACCCCATCGCCCGACAGCCATGCGGAAATTCTGGATTCCAGGTAACATAATAATGTTTGCATTTATGACAATCAATTTGTTTTGTTTTCATTATAATTATTGGTACATCATATGAATTTAATTTTTTTGTTGCCAGTTTTTTTTTAATAGATTATATTGACTTTTCAATTCAAATACAACATAAAGATTGCTGTTTTATTTCAGAAATATTATCAAATATTGAATAATATTCATTAATCATGGACAAGATTGTTCAAAGGCAAATACAATGAAACGACAATTGCTGACAATATTGCTAATAATCATGATCGGAATGGGCAATCATCCATTGTTTGCGGATGATGAACCAGCAAAAAAACCGGCCAAACATGTGACCCTGATGGACAAAATGAAACCCTGGCGTCAAAAGGTCAGGGAGCTCATTGCCAAAAAAAAAGGCTTTGTCTATAAATTATTAAATCCTGACAAAGAAGCCTTGGAAGATACTGAAGATACCCAACTGCTCCAAGGCGCTATTTCACGATTTCGTGTACGTAAATGGGATGAAGTTATCAGTATTACCACTCGCATTATCAAAGAGTTTCCTGACAGCCCCCACGTGGAAAGAGCACATTTTATCCGCGCATTAAGTATGGACCATCACCTGAGACAAACCCTGCCTGTTGATTTTGAAGCAATTGTTCTCAGTTATCGTGATGCCATTGAAGCCAATCCTGGATCATATTACATACCGCATATTCAACTGGAAATTGGCAATATATATTTTCAATTGGGAAAATATTATGACGCGCTGCTTTATTATAAACTGGCAGATCGAAGCAAAATCAGTATTCGTCCGGATGTCTTACTCAGTTATGGTATCTCATTTGGGCTGATCAACAAAACTGAACAAAGCATCCAAATTTTAGATCGGTTGATCCAAAAACATCCGGCCAGTTTACAGGCTGTAAAAGCGAGAGTTGAAATGGCCAAAGCCCTTTTTCAACAAAAAGCGTTTTCAGCATCCATGAAAGTTCTCAATAAGATACGTGAAAAAGATCCGGACATCATTTATGAATATCCGGATATCCTTCTATATGTTGGGTACAATTATTATGAAATGGGACAATTTCGTAAAGCCAGAGATATTCTATCCCGGGTGATTAATTATTTTCCTGATATGGAATCAAATCATCTGGTGCTGACACGCATTGCGGATTTATATTGGGAAGATGGTATGATTGACAAAGCGGTTCACATCTATAATCAAGTTTACACAAACTATCCGGATACTGATGGCGCATTGATCAGTGCCATTCGTCTGGTGGAACACGCGAAGGTCACTGCAAAAGAACGATACGCCAAACGAATCATCCATAAGGTCAAATTTAATCGACTGCCTGCTGAAGTTTATGATGATATCATTCAAAATCATAAAAAGAATCCGCTTGCGCAACTGGCCTTGCTTAAAGTAGCCATTCAGAAAGAAAAAGAAGGTCACTATCAGGAATCTATCAACAAAATAATCCGGTTGTTGAAAACGTATCCCTCAACGAAATTAAAGCCTGACGCGCAGGTTGCGCTCAGAACATCCATTCAATTACTGACACACAGATATCATGATCAAAAGCAATATGATAAAATCGTAAATGATTTTAATCAATACCTCAGGTACCTCTCAGTCAAAGATTTTTCAGGTAAATACATGCTCGAACTGGGCAATTCGTTTCTTGCACTTGAATTATATCGGCGGGCACAACGCATTTATGTCCGTGCATCAGAAAGATTTATAACAAAGGAGCAACCCGCTGATTTGTTTTTTGGAATGGGTGAGTCAGCTTTTCATTTAAAAGAAACAGACGATGCGGTGGCTTATTATACACAATTTATCAAAAAATTTCCTGAAGATCCACGTCTGAAAATAGTTTATTCACGTCTTGGAAATATTGCCTATGACCAAAATAAATACACAAAAGCGATTGTTCATTTTGAAAAAGCCATTCAACAAAATGTCAAATACCCCGATCGACTGAAAGATTATTTAAAGCTCGGTCGTGCCTATCGAAAATCAAAAAGATTTGACAGAGCCATCCAGACCCTTAAAAATAATATTGATTTGTTTTCCCAATATAAGGATGTTCCCCTTGAACAAATTTTTGATGTCTATCACGAAATGGGTGAAGTTTATTTTCAGACAGGGAACAAAAAAGCTGCTGCTGTGGCATTTGAAAATGCCCTTGGGTCAGTGCCAAAAAATCAAAACAGTATTCCGGTACAGTTTCGTCTTGCTGAATGCTACAGTCACTTGCAGGTAAGAGATAAAGCGGAAAAAATTCTGACACGTATCAAGAAAGCGGAAGATCAATTCTGGAGCAAAATGGCTGAAGCCATGATGAAAGAAATTGAAGTCAACCGACAAATCGAAAATTTTACCCAAATAAAACAACAAGCATCATGAAACGCTTATGAGTAAATGTCGTATACTATTGATAGAAACCCAATACAAAGATCGGTTGTTTATCGTTCAAACATTGGATTCTCAAGGTTTTGACATTGAAATTGCCAGTGACGAATCAAAAGCAATTGAAAATATCCAA
>Ga0272440_1004089_pt1 | contig 10591 bp, 5 predicted proteins | sample SSMMMBAug17_FD_192440 | JGI IMG/M metagenome (GOLD analysis project Ga0272440, IMG submission 192440) | Marine sediment archaeal communities from Little Sippewissett salt marsh, Falmouth, MA, United States - SSM-MMB-Aug17 | ecosystem: Environmental > Aquatic > Marine > Wetlands > Sediment ... | reverse complement strand
TGGCGATTTAGACAGCAATGGACATGTGAATATTATCGATGCTATTTTAGCCCTGCAAAGGCTTTCCGGCATGAACGTTTCTGTTGACGAAAGTGCCAGAATATTCTGTGGTGATGCACCTGATACCTGTGAAGTAATCCATCTTTTGCAAATAGCCTCAGGGCAATAACGATTCAATCATAAATAAAAATGAGGAAAAAAATGTATCAAAAAACAATTCAATTAACAATTATCGCACTGCTCATGTCCATTCAATTGGCAGCAGCAGATTTAGATTTGGAAATTACTTCAGTTTCGTCCAATACTGCAACAGTAAAAGAGCCCATTTCAGTCCAAGTGGTAATGGCTTTCAAGCGCCATTGAAGGCTTCACTGGTTCCGGATATTGGTCATCGAAAATATATCAAAGCTACAGTAAAACCCATCGGTACGCCACAAAAGCTGATGGTCGATGATCATTTTTTATATGTTTTGTGCGCATCTCAAACAGATGGATGGAATGGTATTCAGGTGTTTGATATTCATGAACAAGACCAGCCAGAAACAATTGCTTATCTGCCTTTTGATGATTTTGGACAGGATATTGGCATCATTAACAATTGGTTGCTGGTCATCACATGGTCACCATCCAACTCTGGAAATTTGATGGTTATCGATATTACAAATCCATCAACACCTTTTATACGAAAAATGATGCAAATTCAGAATCAACCGCAAGGATTATGCGTAAAAAATAATCAGGTGTACCTTGTCAGTAATAATCAATTAATGATTTTAGATATCACTGACATTGATCATATTCAAACTCAGGGTAAATTTGATTTTGATGAAGGCTTTATGGTTGATGTTTCAGTGAATGATTCATCTCTTGCCTGCGTTTTGGATCATCAATATCAAAAATTGCATGTTATTGATGTTTCCAATCCAGCATCATGTCAGAAAATTAATGAAGTTACTACTGCAGGCATGTATCCATCACAGGTTCAAATACAATATAATAAGGCATACGTGTCGGATTGGAGCGGTTTGAGCGTTATTGACCTGAATTCAATGAAATTGCAACATACAATAGCTACTGCAGGTTATGCAGAGAGTGTATTTGTAAAAAATGACAGCGCATATCTTGTCGATAAAGGGGGACTTCAGGTAATTTCCTTTTTTGATTTATCCAATATCAACATCGATCAAACCTATTCATTATATGGATGGGGTAAGGATGTATGCGCCACTGATGAACGTGCGTATGTATGCGATCAGACTGAAGGCATTGTTATTATAGATATTACTCAACCAGCACAATCCAGTTTAATTGGCGAAATAAAAACTGGTGGCAGTAATTATGCTCTGATGATTCAGGATAATATTGCATTTGTTGCCAATGGGGGAAATGGCGTGCAATGTATTGATATCAGTCAGGCTGACAATCCAAAAGTATTACACACCATTGAAAATCAGGGTGGGTATGCACTGGATTTATATAGTCAAGGATCGTATCTTTATGTTGTTGATGATAGCTATGGTATGAAAATTTATAGCATACCATTAGTAAAAAATTCTCAACCTGTTGGTGGCATATCCCTTTCATTAATGTCTACAAATGTGCGGGTTCGAGTTTTGAATAATACAGCATATCTGGCTTGTGGAAACAGGATATATCGTATTAATGTTACTGACAAACAAAATCCAATAGAAATAGATGATTTTCAGGTGGATGCTCAGATTAATGACATGGCAATCGAATCAAACACCCTGTTTATAGCATCAAGTAAAGGCTTGAAACGATATAATATTGCCGATCCCAAAATAGAGCCCAAACCGCTTTTTCCCGATCTATTGAGTGATAAAAATATTGAAGCCTTTTGTGTTTCCGAGCACACTGTATATATGGCCAATGGCCAAATGATTTGGAAGTGCCTCATTGACCAGCCTTACAGCGTAAACCCATTGACTCTTGCGACAAAGACATCAATCACCGGTTTATATTCTCACTCCAATTATCTTGTTGTTGCCTCTGAAAAAGGCCTCACCCTTTATCTTGAAAACGAAAATACCATACCTGCGGAGGTTGCCTTTATCCCTACCCCAGGCAAACCAGTAGCCATGCATATTAAAGACATGGCCATATATTGTGTTTGCGAAAAAATCACATTGGTTATTCTTCCTTTGCCTGTCGTCTTGACACCCAACATTATCAATAGCACACAGCTTCGTCTGGATATACCCAAAATTGAGCGGACCGGTCATTATCATTTGCGCCTTTTCAATACACAAGGAAATTTATGTGAATACCTGGGTGCAATTACCATAATGGAAAATGTTCCCAATGAAAAAGCCATAATTATTGCCGGTTTTGGTCCAGTGAAAAGTAATCGAATATGGCCAGCAACACGCCTTTGTGCAAATATAGCCTATCGCGTACTTAGAAATCAGGGCTATGAAAAAGATCAGATTCGTTACCTCAGCCCGCCTGACCCTGATTATGATTATGGACAGATACCTATTTATGATACACCCTCAAAAAACACAATTCACCAGTTATTGACCCAATGGGTAGGGAAGGTATCTCGACTCGTGATTTATATGATCGATCATGGTGAAGAAAACCATGTATTGTTGACACCAAAAGAAAAAATGCATGCGCGCACATTGGATTCTTATCTGGATACCTTCCAACAACAAACCAATGCGCATGTGATGTTGATTTATGATGCCTGCTTTTCAGGTAGTTTTGTTCCATTGATGACGCCGCCTGCTGGTCACGATCGTTTGATTATTACCAGTGGTGAAAACGAAAAAATCAATTTTATGAATGATGGGGGCTTAACATTTTCATATCCATTCTGGACATATCTGTTGGAGAATCCCAATATTGGCAAGGCTTTTATTTTTGCCAGACAGATGATCACAACATATCAAAAGCCTCAAGTTGATGCTGACAACGATGGTTTTGCCAATAATAAAACTGATTATAACCGATCAAACATTGTGTTGAAAAGAAACTATGCCAGAAAAGTCCAAAAACCCCAAATTAAAAGCATCTCTGCACCACGCGTTTTGATGGGTGAAACCAGTGCGCGAATTACTGCTGATGTTATCCCAGGTGAATATTCAATCCAACAAATTATAGGTGTTATTACACCGCCCAATTATAAAGCCTCACTGTCAATTATGCCTATAACAGATTATCCAGTGATACATTTTAAACAAGTATCAACCAATACCTATGCGGCAACTGTGAATCAATTAGATAACCAGGGAATATACCATATCAGCGTGTATGCTATTGATAATAACAATTTGTATTCTTTACCCGAATCTTTTGAAATCATTCAGACGCGGCATAAGGTTCATGCAAATTTTTCTGCCCAACCATTGATTGGTTTTGAACCTTTAAATGTTCATTTAAAAGATCTCACTGGTGATCAGGCATTAAACTGGCACTGGAATTTTGGTGATGGTATAACCAGTAATCAAAGAAATCCTGTGCATAATTTCAATACAGCAGGCCATTATACCATTTCATTGAAAGTTGGTCTGGCTGGACGAAGTGATACGATTACACGAACAGCCCTAATTCATGTCAAATCAGCGCCAGGTGTCGATGGGCGTATTTTAACGCAAGTACTGGGGCATGAAACGCAGGCTGTACCACATGTGCTTGTCTCGCTTCCGGAACTTGACATTGTTGGCATCACAGACATAAATGGCAATTTTGCATTGGAAGTACCCGATACTATTGAGGCTGGAAAATATCGTTTAGTTATCAATGCGCCTGGTGCTCAAGAAATGACAAGACAAGTTGTACTGCCAGGAACGATTCCTTTTACTTTAGGTGACGTAATTGTGGAAGGTGATAGTCGTGTTGATTTGATTGAGATTATTCAGGGGTTGAAGGTTCTTTCGGGGATGTAACATCATTTAATACGATATTCTCAATCATACATCACTATTCTGATAAATTTTAATATGATACAAACGGCAGGAGTGCAACATGCACAAAAAAGTGATTATTTATTCCATAATTATTATCTCAATAACATATATCCATGCTAACTCCTGGCCTATTCCAGACACCGGACAGACCAAATGTTATGACAATGAAAAAGAAATTTCTTGTCCAAAACCCGGAGAACCCTTTTATGGACAGGATGGCAATTACAATATCAATCCACCATCTTATACCAAGTTAGATGAAAATGGCGATGAATTACCCGATAATGCAACAACCTGGGTAATGGTTAGAGATAATGTAACAGGATTGATATGGGAAATTAAAACAGCAAGTGATGGGGTTAAAAATTATACGAATCCCCATGATGCAGATAATGTGTATACTTGGTATGATAGCAATCCTGAAACTAATGGAGGACATGCTGGGACTAAAGCTGAAGGGACAGATACTGAAGATTTTATTAATGCATTAAATGATGAAGCCTTTGGTGGATATACTGATTGGCGGATACCTGAAATTAATGAATTTTTTTCAATTTGTTATCCACACAGTATCAACCCGTTCATAAGGCAACTATTCCCAAATACTCAATACAATGCAAATATATTGTATTATTGGTCTTCTAATACAACCTCATCAGATCAGAATAAAGTATGGGTCAATAATTTTTATGATGGTTTAGTATCTTTCAAAAAAAAGGATGCAGTATTATTTGTCAAAGCTGTTCGATGTCCAGTTGCTAAATTAAATCGTTGGGTAGTTAATAGTGACAGTACAATTACAGATATTTTAACCGGTTTAATGTGGGAGCAAGAGACAACTCTAAGTAAAACATGGTCTGAAGCTTTATCAATTTGTGAGAACTCTAATTTTAATGGATTTTCAGACTGGCGTTTACCTTCTTTTGGAGAATTGTATTCAATTGTTTCGTATAAAAAATATAACCCTGCAATAGATGGTCATATTTTCTTAAATTCAATTTCAGATAAATATTGGTCTTCCAATTCATTAATCTACGTAAGACATGGTGCATGGTGTATTGATTTTAATAATGGTGGAACTCTATCTCAAACTAAAACTTATAAAAATAATTTACGTGCTGTTCGAGGAGGACAAAACATACAATTTGGACACTTAACAATTCTTTATCCTAAACAAGCATCAAATTGGGAGACAGGAAATTCTATGCACATCCAATGGGACACAAAGGATATCCCTGGCAACGTTGAAATCACTTTATCCCGACATAGTGGAAAACCGAAAACTTATGAAATGATAGCATTAAATACTCCTAACGATGGTGAATTTTACTGGCAAGTTTCCGGCCCTGGTTCTGTCAATTGCATGCTAAAAATTACCCCATTAAAAACACCCGATAAATTCGCTCAACAAGGCCTCTTCATGATCACAGAGTTTGTATCCAAAAATTTAATCAGTGACAGTCATACAATCAATACCTGTCATAATGATAAAACCATTGATATAAAATGGTCAGCACCTGAAGTTTGGGGACGAAAGGTTGATGGTTATTCAATCACATGGGACCATTCTCCCGAAACATTGCCAGACAAAGAAATTATTACCAAAGAGTTAATATATACCAGCCCCACCCTTGACGAAGGTAACGATCATTATGTACATATTCGCGTTGTGGATGATCAGGGGCACTGGAGCAATATAGCCACACATTTAGGGCCTTTTTGTATTTCAAATGTTCCCACACCCCAGGGACTGACAGTTATACAGCAAACATCCGAAGGCATAAAACTTCAATGGTATTTAATGGCAAAAAATTTATCATATAATGTTTATCGCAGTGAATCAGAGCAAGGCTTTTACATTAAATGTGATCCTTATGAAATTTCTACACCTGAGTTTAGAGATACTGATATCAGGCACAATCAGATATACTGGTACAAAGTATCTGCACTTGATCATCAGGGCATTGAAAGTCCTTTATCTCAAGCTGTCATGGCGAGAGTTGCGCATTTGAGCGCAGGTGGTTTTAAACTGATTGCACAACAAAACCAACAAACACAAATTCCTGGACTGACCACGACTTATTCTATCATGATTGAGCAAATCAACAATTATACACATGATATTCAATTGAATGTGGTTAATCTTAATTCAGGTATCATTGCAGAGTTTGAAAAACAAACACTAACACCCCCAGGATTTGTCAATCTATTGATTACCCCTGTCACTTTACCTGCTGGTCGCTATCCATTTAAAGTGCTCGGCCTGGGGTTTAACTGGAGTGATGAAATTGACTTATCCCTTGATGTTACCATACCGGAACCCGACGACAGTGCTATTAGTTTATATGTTCACTCAGATAAAAATTATAGAATGGATGTACCATTCTCCATATATGGCAGTATATTGCCCCAGGGAGATCATTTACCGCTGACCATTTATGTTCAACATGAAGATTCAACCCATATTATTCCAACAAAAACCAGATATGACCGGCTTTATGAAGTTTTGTATACACCTGATGAAACCGGTTTGTATACATTATTTGCCCGATGGGATGGTGATGAATATGTCAATGCAAGCCAAAGTTCTATCTTACAGGTAAATGTAATCAGAGGATTTTCTGACTTGACATGTCAGACACCAGATAAAGAATTACAAGAAAATGCAAATGTGCGCATTACCGGCTGTTTAACTCCCAGCCAAGAACGTGAAATGATTGTTCTTCAAACCACTAACCCTGATGGTTTACACAAAAAAATTACCAACAGAATTTTTACTGATACCAATGGCAACTATCAGTATACCATTCCACTGAATATGGATGGCATTTGGGAAATACGTGCCTGCTGGAAAGGAAATGATGCCTATAAAGGTATTGCAAGCCAGCCATTGCGGCTATACCCTGGGCTCAAAGCTGGAAAAAATCTGATTATTGCCGGTGGGGGATTGGATGATCCCCATTGGGGAACCTTTAATTATTTATCCAAACGCTTTTATCGCATATTACTGGATCGTCAATGTACCAAAGACATGATTCATTTTATATCATCAGATACCGACACTGCGATAATCAATGATACGACTCCGCAAACAACAGATATTCAAAACTGGATGGCATCATTATACCAAAACAATGATTTCCCGGATGTTAACCCAGACCGCCCCTTGCTCATTTATATGGTTGATCATGGCAGCCAGCAGAAAATTTTCAAGGTCAATAAAAACAGAGAGCATTTAACATCAGGGGAACTGGATAAATGGTTGGATGACCTTCAGTCACAAACGCAATGTCCGGTTTACCTGATCCTTGATTTTTGTTTTTCAGGATTGTTTGGCGCAGATTTAATGCCAGATCCTGATCAGAAGCGCATTATCATTACATCCACAAAAGACAATTATGCGATTTATGATAAAGATGGCCGCCAATCATTTTCCAATTATTTATTTAATGCCTTATCCCAGGGATTGAGCCTGGGCGCAAGTTTTGATGCAGCAGGTGAGGACCTGGACGATATGAACATTTTTCAAAATCAAATCCCACAGCTATTTGATGGTTATGCAGGCGAACTGGCCCAAATCACATATATTGGTGGTAGTTTTCATATTGGTACGACATTGCCAGAAATTATCGATCATACAAAAGAACAAACCATTGACGCGGGTACATTCGATCTATTTGTCACAATCGATGCCATCTCTGGTATTGAAAAGGTATGGGCAACAGTCATGTTCCCCAATTATTATATTCCAAAATCAGAACAATCCTTTGATACACCTGTCATTGACCTGCCAACTATAGATTTGCATAAGAGTGGCGATGGTCGGTATGAGGGAATATATACAAAATTTGAAATCAATGGTATATACCGGGTTACCTTTTTTTGTGAAGACTCAAACGACAACGTTATTTCCAAAGAAATCATGCTGAATGTAACCGGTGGACGAACCATCATTTCAGGCGACCTGGATGGCAATGGTCAGATTCAATTAACAGATGCCATTTTATCGATGCAGACGCTGTCCGGAATGTCAATATCTGTAGATGAGCCCGGAAGAATTCTTTGTGATCGTTTTCCAGGAACTTGTGAGGTTATTGAAATTTTGCAGGTCATGGCTGGGGTGAAATGAAAATTACTATGTCCCATGTAAGTGATCGAAATTTTTCAAAAAAAATTGCAGGAATAAAACAAATACAATTCCTATACAAATTATAAAGGAGAAGCAAATGAAGTCAATCATACATTTTTTATTAATCGTTTGTGTCTTTTACTGTGTTGCCTGTGCAACTCTTGAAAGACCACCACTTCTGGAAAAAAATGGCAAAAAATATGGCAAGCTGGATAAAAAATTCACTGCCACTTTTGAGGATCATTATAAAATCGGCCAGGATTATGCCAAAGGTGGATTCTGGGAGGCCGCAAAGCAGCAATTCATGATTGCCAAAAGCAAACAGAATTTTGATGATTTTAAAACCCCCACCGAAGGCATGCATTATATTGATTATTTTCCTCACAGGGAAATCGGTATATTGCATTACTATCAAGGAAATACATCTGAAGCCCTAAAATATCTTGAACAATCCATTAAATTTAAATCTTCACCTCGAGCTGTATATTATCTAAACTGTGTTCGTCGTGCAATCAGTCAGAAACAGGCAAAAGATAAGCAGGCACCATCAATTGCAGTTCATTTTCCAGATGCGGTGCTAGTGGGTAAAAAATACTTTACCCAAAAGTACAATATGCCAGTTTCCGCTCAGGTATCAGATAATGACTATGTGCAGGCCATATGTCTAAACCATAAGGCAATAACTGTGGAAAAATTTTCACCAGAGATATCAGTGAATGAAATCGTTTCATTGACTGCCGGAGAAAATACCATTCATATCACTGCGACTGATGTTTCCGGAAATGTATCTGAAATCAAGCATAATATTGTTCTGGATATTATGGGGCCTGTTATATCCATTTCATCGAAATTTGATGAGCTTGAACAATCTGCACTATTAAAAGGTCTTATTATGGATCAATCTGGCATACAAAAGCTGGATATCATTGTTAATGGGACAATCTATCCCTATCCCATAGAGCCTGATATGAACCAGGTTGAGTTGAGTTATCCTCTGCCTCAAAAAACCCTTCTCAAATCCATTCAAGTGGATGCCCAGGATCGGCTAGGCAATGAATCAAGTATTGTTGTGTTTGATAAGTACGCAAAGACTTTATCTTCAAAACTTATGTTGGCATCCAATGGTTTCTTTTCAGCCAAAGCAGTTTCTGGCAAAAAGCCTGTAATAATAATTAAAGATTACGAAAAAATCAATGAACTTATTACCAGGGAGTTGCCTGTTCTGATAGAAATCAATCATCGTGAAGACATTGAATCTGTAATTGTAGTGTTAAATAATGAGGAAATTATAGAAAGCAAGCAATATCAACACAAAAGTAATAACTTATATCTGGCTCCCCGGTTATGTTTTAAGGATGGTAAAAACACAGTTCAGATAATTGTGAATCCTGACAGTGTTGAACCGATAAAGAAAACCTTTCGGTTTCGGGTGCATGAGCAGATCAGAAAGCAATGGTCAATGAAAGTTGCCCTATTTCCACACAAAGATACAGTAATTACAAGACAGGTCAGAGAGAACCTCAAACCCGTGCTGGAAAAAAGGTTTAAAGTTGATTCCAGAATTAAATCAGAACAGGATTACAAGCAGCATATCAAACAAGGCTGTGTTGGTGGGTTTGTTACCTGTGACGGCAATCAGGCAACATTATGGTCAGTTTCGTGGTATATCGGTGAAATCTCTAAAGATAAAAAACCTGCGCTGCTCGTTAAGCAGGATAATCCGCAGGAATATGAAAAATGGTTAAAATTGTTGAGAATCATTAAAGGAAATGACATAGATTTGGTACCTTTAAGATCTTGTACTGCTAATTTATATATTAATAATCATCAGGGCGACAATCTCATTTCAACTCAACACTATTATGAAACGATTGAAGAAAATCTAGATCAAATTGTAAAAACCATGTGTGAGTATTTATCCAATAAATTGATAAATGAAATGCCTGTCCCTGAATGCTTTTTTATTCACGAAATTCTCCAGGATAAACAAGCATTGTTACCGGATATCAATCCCAAAGTATATCATATCAAAAAGGGTATGCGCATGATCGTTTTTAAACCGACGTATAATAATAACAGAGAAGATCGTTCTGAAATTGCTGAAGCTGAAGTTCAAGAGATCAATAAGCTCAATCAAGTGGAAGCATCGTTGTGTAATCCGAATTTTTTTCATAGGGTGAATACACGTCATCAAGTTATTTTGCGGTAATGTCGACAGGAAGCCCGTTTTGCCCAGAATTCTACACTGAATGACGTATAGATAATATCTACTTCATTACCGGCATCAATATAAGCGCCTGTATCAGTAAAATCGATCATGAAGTCACTAGGGAGCAGACCCACTGTGATATATTTATCTGCAATATCCTGTGATGACACAGTAAAAACAAGACAAATATGGCCCATCTTCGTCTATTTTTAGTACTGCAAAGACTGTCCTGGCAGTTAAAGCGTCGTTTAATGTATCCATGTAATCATTGGTGCCATCAAAATAGAGTGCGGGTTGGCCATTGATCACATTGGGAGTATA
>Ga0272440_1004088_pt1 | contig 10593 bp, 7 predicted proteins | sample SSMMMBAug17_FD_192440 | JGI IMG/M metagenome (GOLD analysis project Ga0272440, IMG submission 192440) | Marine sediment archaeal communities from Little Sippewissett salt marsh, Falmouth, MA, United States - SSM-MMB-Aug17 | ecosystem: Environmental > Aquatic > Marine > Wetlands > Sediment ... | reverse complement strand
TTTCATACTCTTGTAAAAGAGTTTATGTATGCGGTTTTTCATTTGGTGCAGGTCTTGCTTTAGATATTGCATCAAGAATAAAAGATATTAAAGGCGTTATTGCGGTTTGTCCGCCTATGAGACTTCAAGATATTTCAGCAAAATTTGTTCCAGCGGTTAATGTATGGAATAAACTTATGAAAAAAGTTAAGTTGGATTCTGTTTCAAAGGAGTTTGTTGAAAATGATCCAGAAAATCCTCATATTAATTATCATCGAAATCCTATTTCAGGAGTTAGAGAACTTGAAAAATTAATGAATAAATTAAGCCCAAGGCTTAATAAAATTGTATCTCCTGCACTAATAATCCAGTCAGATGGCGACCCTGTTGTTAATCCAAAGGGTTCTAAAATGATTTTTGAAAAACTCAGTTCAGAAATTAAAGAATATAGACTTTTTAATTTTAATAGACATGGTATTTTATTGGGAGAAAATTCATCAAGGGTGCATAAAGCAATTAATGACTTTATTAAAAACATTGAAAAAAAAAATTTATAGGAAAATAATATGTTTGAAATAAGTGAGTTATCAGTTAGAGGCTTTAAATCTATTGCTGAGTCTCAAAGTATAAGAATTGCTCCTGTTACTCTTTTAATTGGTAACAATTCTTCTGGTAAATCTATTTTTATGCAGCCATTTTTATTATTAAAACAAACAATTGAGGCTCCTTTTGATCCAGGAGCATTACTTTTTAATGGTGAAAATGTAAAACTAACAAATATTGATCAAATTTTAAATGATTCAATAAAAAGCCAAAAAGATTTTACATTAAAAATTTCATTTAAAGATCAATCAAATTTTTCAGTTACATATGAAAAAGACCCAAAAAAACAAGTAAATATTTTAAAGCAATCTTTTATTGATGCTAAAGATAATAATATTTTGATAAATTTAAATCCACAAATGGATAATAATGAAATTGAAAAAATAATTCCTCTTTATTTACATGATTTTGCAAATTTTATTAAAGAAAGAGAAAACAATATAATCTGGAAGATCAGTCAGGAAAGGTGTTTTTTAACTGTTGAAATGCTGTCAGATTCACTTCAAGTAAAAAATTTTGGTCAATTTGCTCAACCAGTAAAACATTCAATAGAATTTATTAAAAATATTATTCATGTACCAGCTATTTTTTCTGATGATAATCGTAATTTTTCAATATCATCTGTATCTGACTATTTTCCTGGAAAATTTGAAAAATATTGCGCAAGCCTTATCTATAAATGGCAAAATGAAAAAAAATTATCAAATATGTCTCAAATTAACATTTCATTGCAAGAACTTATGCTTGCAAATAAACTTGCTTGCAAACAAATTGACGATACAAGAGTCGAAATTCAAGTTTCAAAAACAAAAGCTGATAAAAAGTCAAAATCTAAAGATTTAATAAATATTTTTGATGCTGGACTTGGAGTAAAGCATATTTTGTCATATCTTATTGCTATGATTGTATCTAAAAAAGGTCAGACTGTATATTTTGAACAACCTGAACTTTATTTACATCCTTCTACTCAATATTTATTGGCAAATCAATTTATAAAATATTCAAAAAAATCTTCAAATTTTTTAATTGAAACACATAGTCCTTTTTTATTAAAGGGCTTCCAAGACCTTTATTTGCAAAAAGAATTTTCAAAAGATCAAATAGCAATACATTATTTTCATAAAGATGAAAAAACTAATAATACTACAATAAATGAAATTGAAATTGATGATAAAGGGGACTTTATTAATAATTTTTTTAATATTGAAAAAAGATGAAAATCACATAGGAATGCTCGAAAAATAATTTCCCCATTAATTGGAGTCCCAAATCTTTAGATTTGGGAGGAAAAGAGCGTGACACCCAAATCTAAAGATTTGTGACTCCAGCCAAAATTGGGAACTTATTTTCAGATCATTCCATAATATAAAGACAATAAACCAAAAATGCAATACATAATAGAATTATTATATGAATTAAATTAGGAGATTATGATTTGAAAATTATAATACTTGGAGCTGGCGAAGTAGGTTTTCATATTGCAAGCCGGCTGGCTTCAGAAAATAAAGAGGTTGTTGTTATAGATAAGGATGAGGAAGCATTAAAAAGAGTTTCTGATGCTATTGATGTTCAAATTTTAAAGGGGTCAGGAAGTAGTCCAAATATCCTTATAGAGGCAGGTCTTGAAGATGCGAATATATTTCTGGCAGTTACTGATAGCGATCAGGTTAATCTGGTTGCATGTCTTTTTGCTGATTATATAGCTCCTGAAACTAAAAAAATTGCTCGCCTGAGAGATACTGATTATACAAAATTCAATAAATATCTAAAAAATAACACTCCCCATATTGACACAATAATAAATCCAGATGTCGAAGCTGTTAAAACAATTGAAAGATTTATTAATATACCTGATGCTGTTGACATTGGAGAATTTGGCGATGGAAAAATTAAACTTATTGGAATCCGCCTTGATAGTGATTGTTCTGTTTGTGGAACATCCCTTATAAATCTTCCAACTATTGAAGATAATTCAAAACTATTAATTGCAGCAATAATAAGAAATGGAAAATTAATAATTCCAGGAGGAAAAGATACTCTTGAACAGGGTGATCTTGTTTATTTTGTGTGCAAAGAGAAAAGTTTATATAATGCATTAAAAATATTTAATAAATTTAAGAAGCATGTAAAAAGAATACTTATAGTTGGTGGAGGACGTGTTGGGTATAAAATTGCTAAAAGGCTTGAAAAAACCTCAATACACACAAGATTAATTGAAAAAAATTCTAATCAATGTGATTATTTATCTGAGAAATTAAACAAAACTATAGTTTTACATGGTGATGGCAGAGAACATGATCTTATGCTTGAAGAAAATGTAAAAGACATGGATCTTGTTTTATCATTAACTGGTGATGAAGAAACAAATATTTTAGTATCTCTTTTAGCAAAAAGATCAGGAGCTGGTAAAACAATAACAAGAATAAGTAAATTTAGTTATTTTCCACTAGTTGAAGCAATTGGAATAGAACATATTGTCAGTCCAAGACTTTCTGCTGTAAATTCTATATTACAGCATATCAGACAAGAAAATGTTCTTTCTGCAATTTCAATAAAAGGAGAACAGGCTGAAGTTCTAGAAGCTGTAGTTCATGAAACTTCAGATGTAGTTGGTAAACCTCTACAAAAACTTTCATTTCCAAAAGGTGCTTTAATTGTAGGTATTAAACGCGAAGATGATGTAATTATTCCAACAGGAAGTAGTGTAATAACTCCTGGTGATCGAATAATTATTTTTACTGTAAGAGATGCTGTATCAAAAGTTGAAAAGATTCTTTCAATAACTTTTAATTCTTATTAATTCAAAGGGAATTAACAATGAGATGGAGATATATAATAAATACAGTTAGTATTCTTATTATTTTTCTTGGCTTATCAATGATTTTGCCATTAATATGTTCTATCATATATCAAGATTCTGGAATCATACCTTTTTGTAAATCAATATTTTGCACAATAGTTTTGGGACTAATATTTTTCTTTATATTTAAATATGAAAAAACTGATCATATAAGTGCAAGAGAAGGCATGGCAATAGTTGCATTTGGATGGATAGCAATAGGTTTTTTTGGCGCACTGCCTTTTTATTTTGGATTTGCCTTTGACAATTTTACAGATGCTTTTTTTGAATCTGTTTCAGGCTTTACAACAACCGGAGCATCAGTAATGGTAAATATTGAGGCAATATCAAAAAGTGTTCTTTTTTGGAGAAGTTTTATACAATGGCTTGGAGGTATGGGAATAATTGTTCTTTCTCTTGCAATATTACCTTTACTCGGAGTTGGAGGAATGCAGCTATATAAAGCTGAAGTTCCCAGCCCAATTCCAGACAAACTTAAACCAAGGATAAAAGATACTGCACGAATATTATGGAATGTCTATATGCTAATTACAGTTGCTGAAGTAATTTTTCTTCTTTTTGGCGGGATGTCCTTTTATGACTCCTTATGTCACGCATTTACTACTATGCCTACAGGTGGTTTTTCTACAAAAAATGCATCTGTCGCTCATTATGACAGTTTTTATATTGAAATGGTAATTGTTTTTTTTATGATTCTGGCAGGTATTAATTTTTCATTACATTATCAATTCCTTAGAGGCAATTATAAAATATTTGGACAGGATACTGAGTCAAGATTTTTTCTAATTCTTGTGTTTGTACTTACTTTAATAATTTCAATTGATATTTATATTCATAACTATAAAAGTATAATTGAAGCATTTCGTTTTTCCTCTTTTCAAGTAGTTTCAATTTTAACAACAACAGGTTATGGCTCTGCTGATTATGAATTATGGTCTCCTATGTCCCAAATAATAATTGTAAGCTGCATGTTTATTGGAGCATCTGCCGGCTCAACAGGAGGCGGTATGAAATGCCTTCGTATAATGATATATTGCAAATATTGCTATAAAGAACTGATTTCATTAATTCATCCAAGAGCAGTAACTCAAATAAAACTTGGAGGACACGTTGTATCAAGAGAAGTTGTTAATAGTGTGTTAGGTTTTATGGGCTTGTTTATTGGTCTATTTATTATATGCTCAATTTTACTTGCAGGTATGGGGGTAGATATTGTTACTGCTTCATCAGCTGTTGCTTCTGCTATTGGAAATATCGGTCCAGGATTAGGCTTAGTTGGCCCTACTGATAATTATTTTTGTATTCCTGCTTTAGGTAAATGGCTGCTAATATGGTGCATGCTGCTGGGCAGACTTGAAATATATACAATATTAATTCTTTTAGTTCCTGAATTTTGGAGAAAATAATAAAACAATTATTTTGAACTTAGGAATGCTAAAAAAATAAGACCCCTATTTCAAAAATGTTCGTATTGTTTTTTTGTACTTTAGAGACCAAGCATGCTAAGTCTTTACAACTTATTTTTTAAAATCAAGAAAAATGAGCATTTAATTTTTAGAGCATTCCTTAATATATTATTGTATTCAGGTATCATCATCTATTAAATAATTTTTTTTATAATATAAGGAGATTTTTTATGAAACAAAAAAAGAATAAATCAAATCCATTTAAAGTAATATCTCAAAATAAAGCAAAATTAAAAAATAACAAAATATCTGTCAGGACAGGTTTTTGTGCAGGAAGTGGAGATGATTATGGTTTTACAAGTTGTTCGCTGAAATAGTTGTATATTTTATATGGAAATTTTAATTTAGTCATCAATTCAATATATTGAGATTAAAAATTTACAAAACGATATTATTAACCAAAATCGATTATTAAATAATAATCGTTAAAAATTTAAGGAGGATTTATAAATGGCAAAAAATATTGGAATTATTTATTGTCAAAAAATTCAGGATGCAACCTGTGTAGGTTGTGCAAAATGTTATAAAGCTGTAAATGAAAAAGCATTTAATTTTGAAAATACAGATGCCCAGATTGTTTTTAAAACAAGTTGTGGAGGATGTCCTGGTTTAGTTTTACCAAAGCTTCAGCTTCAAATGCTGGTTCTTGACAGCTTGAAAGTCAAGGTGGATGAAATTTATTTTGGAACATGTGTTGAAAAATCAAAAGCTTTGATGAATTGCCCAATGAATCTTGATGGAATCAAAGAAAAAATTGAATCGATTTTTCAAGTTCCTGTATTTGTGGGAACACATCAATATTAATATAAATTAACTTGCTCAAAAAATATAAATTATTATTATAGTCCAATTTTGATGTTTCAATCATTTAAAGTGTAAGTCTTTGAAAGTCTGTGTTTGTCCCTGTCAAATAATAAAAAAATTGGACTATAATATTCATTTATTAAAATCCAATTTTTTTCCTTTCACCTTATACATATTGCCAATGTTTATTTTATTCTTATTCTTTTTCTTTTTCCTTTCTTAGTTTAACTTTTATAAAATTTATTCCATCTGGTGGTAAAGATGTAAGGTTTACTCGAAATGTAGGTGGAGAATCATTAATACTTTCAACAACTTTTGCATAAATATCAATAGACATTTCCCTATTTCCATTATCAAATAATACAATTTTCAGATTAGATAATCTTTCAGCAATAACCTCAGCTTCAATTACCATTTCTGTTTGTGCGAGTTTAATAATTTTACCATTATGTTTTTCCATTCCAGCATTTTTTCCCTCAATAATAGTAAAAACAACAGATAGAGGATTCTTAAGAGCTATCAAATCAACTATTTGTTTTTCTGGCAAATAAATATTATATTTATCTGCAATTCCACTTGTTTCATATATTGTTATTGGCTGTCTAACTCCTTTAGGCATTACTTCAAACTGATCTGTAATTTTTAATATTTGACCACATTCTTCTAAAGTACTTTCTGATACAAGAATTTGTCCGCCAACTGTATAAGATTCTATTCTTGATGTCAGATTAACGTTACTTCCTATAACTCCATATTTTGATCTTTTTTCAGAGCCAATATTTCCTACAACTACTTCACCACTATTGATTCCAATTCCCATAGCAACATCTGGATACCCTAATTTTTTATTTTGTTTATTTACATCATTCATAGCCAGCTGCATTTCTAAAGCACATGCAACCGCTCGTTTAGCATCATCTGCTTTTGAAAAAGGTGCTCCAAATATTATAAGTATAGCATCTCCAATAAACTCATCAATTGTTCCTTCATATTTTAAGATAATATCAGTCATTGATTTAAGGTAAATATTTAGTATTGCAAGAACATCTTCTGGAAGTAACATTTCACCAATAGAAGTAAAACCTCTTAAATCTGTCATCATTATTGTTACTTTACGTTTCTCACCACCTAATTTAAGACCTTCAGGAGTATCTAGAATACTTTTTACAATATCATCTGATAAATATCTGCCAAAAGTTTTTTGAATAAATTTGTTTCTTATTTCAAGCTCAATACTTTGTTCTTCTAATTTTCTAAAGGCTTCATCTCTCTGTAACATATTTATATAAGCCTGAGAATGATATCTAATCCTTGCAATAAGTTCGAGTTTATCTGGAGGCTTTACCATATAATCATTTGCACCCAATGCAAAAGAATTTGCTTTTACTTTAGCATCTTCCTGACCAGAAAGAACTATTAAAGGCGTTTGTTTAGAAAATGAATTTATACGATAAAAACGAACCATGCTTAGTCCATCAACATCAGGCATTGTTAAATCCTGTAATATAACAGTTGGTAAGACTTTATTTGTCATAGTTATTGCTCGTTTTGCATCCTGACAATAATAAAATTCAATATCAGTTTCATCTTCCAACATATTACCAACCATCTTTCCTATAAATGCTTGATCATCAACCAGCAAAACCCTGATAGCATGATTAGATGTTGATAAATTAATTTTTGGTTTATTATTCATATTCCAACTCTATTTAATTATTAATATAACCCAATTTTTTTTAGTCACATGAAGTTTATGTTTTTAACTGTCAGTGTTTGTCCATGTAAAATAACAAAAAAACAAATTTGATCTATATTATATAAATAATAAATTTAGTTAAGACAATAAATCATTTAAAAAAGATAGTTTTTAATTTTGTTTGATTTTTTTCTATGAAAATAATTGCAATCTATGATAAATATATTTTTATATAATATTATAAATATAGATGTAAGGAAATAAATTTTCTTACAAATTTTTTTTTATTTACTGAACTTAATGATAAAGTTATAAAAAATATAATTGACTATTAATTATTTTTTGCTAATTTCCTTAATAATTATGATGGTATCGTAAAAAGTCAATTTTACAAAAATCGGTATTAATAATTTTATTTTTGACTTTTTACGAGAGCATCAATTTTCTAAAATATTTATATATTATAATCCAATCTTTTTATCCTGTTGCTTTACTGTGTTTGTCAGAATTTGACCATATGACATAAAAAAATAGAATTGGGTTATAAAAACAATATGTTATAATAAAGAATAAAAAAATGGATAATACAATTTTAAAAAATATTGGTAACACACCTCTTATAGAAATAAGAAAAATAAATTCAAATCCAAACGTAAAAATTTTTGCAAAATTGGAATATATGAATCCAGGCGGTTCAATTAAAGACAGGCCTGCACTCTATATGATTGAAGCTGGTGAAAAATCAAAATTATTAACTCATGATAAGATAGTCTTAGAAGCCACAAGCGGAAATACTGGTATTGGGCTTGCACTTGTATGTTCTGTAAAAGGCTATAAACTTTTACTGGCAATGTCTGAGTCTGCAAGTATAGAAAGAAGAAAGATACTACGAGCAAGAGGTGCTGATATTTTATTAACATCAGGTCATTTAGGAACTGATGGTGCAATTGAAGAAGTTTATAAAATTGCAAGAGAAAATCCTGACAAATATTTTATGACAGATCAATTTAACAACCCTGCTAACTGGCAGGCTCATTTCAATACAACAGCTCCTGAAATCTGGCATCAAGCAAAAAAACAAGTCAATATAGTAATAGCTACTATGGGCACAACAGGAACATTGATTGGCCTGTCAAAGGGTTTAAAATCATTTGATCAATCAATTAAAGTTGTTGGTGTAGAACCATACCTTGGTCATAAACTTCAGGGATTAAAAAATATGAAAGAATCCTATACCCCTGAAATTTATGATAGAAATCTTTTTGATGAAAAAATTAATATTGACGATGAAGAAGCATTTCAAATGGCACGATTACTTGCAAAAAAAGAAGGGCTTTTTGTTGGAATGAGTTCAGGAGCTGCTATGGCTGTTGCTTTGAAAAAAGCAGCATGTATTTCATCTGGAAATATCATTGTAATTTTTCCAGACAGTGGTGAAAGATATCTAAGCACACAACTTTTTGATGTTAAAGAAAAGGGTGATATATATTTCTTTAATACAATGACCAGGTCAAAAGAATCTTTTGCGCCAATTGATGCTAAAAAAGTAAAATTATATTCAAGCGGCCCTTCAACTCATAAAAGAATTCATCTTGGTGAATGCAGACGTTTTGTTTTTACTGATATTCTTTCAAGATATCTAAAATTCAAAGACTATCAGGTCAAACACGTAATGAATATTACAGATTTAGATGATAAAACTATACAAGCTGCTGAGAATGAAGGAGAAAATCTAAATACTTTTATAAGCAATCAAATAAATGCCTTTTACAAAGATCTTAATACTCTTGGAGTTAATACTGAAATTAGCTATCAAAGAGCAAGCGAACATCAAGAAGATATGATAAATATTGCTTCAAAATTATTTGATAAAAGAATTGCATATGAAAAATTAAAATCATTGTATTTTGATATTTCAAAGTTTAATGACTATGGAAAATTATCAAAAATAGATATTAATAAAATTCGCCTTGGTGCCAGTGTAAATCTGGATAAATACGAAAAGGATAATCCAAGAGACTTTACAATATTCAGAAGATGCAGCCTGACCGAATTAAAAAAAGGCATTTATGTTAAAACTCAATGGGGTAATATACGACCTGGATGGCATATACAATCTGCTGCTATTGCAATGAAACATTTAGGAAATGAATTTGATATTTATGCAAGTGATAGAGAGCTAATTTTTCCGCATCATGAAAATGTCAGGGCAATTATTAGTGCGATAACCGGTAAAAAAATCGCAAAATATTGGATGCATTGCGAAAGAGTTATTATTAAAGGAAAAAAAGTCAGTGATGATAATTCTATAATATTAAAGGATCTTTTAGATATGGGATACAATGGAAGGGTTATTAGATTTTGGCTTGCTTTAAGACATTATAGAAAACCACTTGAATATTCAAAACAGGGACTGGAAAATTCTCAAAGATCACTATCTAGAATAGATAATTTCTTAAATTCGTTACTAAATGTTCTAAATGAACAATCAAATTCTGAAATTGATCAAATTTTATATGATATGAAGCAAGGCTTTACAAAAGCAATGGATGATGATTTAAAAATCTCTACAGCAATGTCAAATATATTTACTGGTATTAAAAAAATGAATCAACTCATGTTGGAAAATAAATTAGGCAGACAAGATGCAGTTAAAATTATTAATACTTTTAAAAAAATTAATTCAGTTTTAAATATTTTCTCGTTTGAAAATACAAACGAATCAGAAATTGCCCAATTAATAAAACAAAGAAATAAAGCCAGAAAAGAATCTAATTGGGAACTTGCTGATCAATTGCGCGACAAGCTTTACAAACTTAATATAGTTGTTCGTGATTCATCAATAGAAAAATTGTAACAATTATTTTTTCCATGTTTGTCCCTTGTTTGTCACTTGTTTGTCTCTTTGTTGTCCATGTTTGTCCATTTGTTGTCCGTGTTTGCCCGTTTGTTATCCGTGTTTGCCCGTGTTTGTCCATGTTTGTCCGTGTTTGCCAGTGTTTGTCCATGTTTGTCCATGTTTGTCCGTGTAAAGTCCGTGTTTGTCTTTATCAACCAAGAAAACAAAATTAGATTATATTAATTTATTAATTATTATGATATTAGAAGATTAGGAGATTAAATTGAATTTCAACCCTTGTATGAAACATAATTTAGTTCGTAAAACAGTAAGAGACTTTGCTGAA
>Ga0272440_1004087_pt1 | contig 10595 bp, 13 predicted proteins | sample SSMMMBAug17_FD_192440 | JGI IMG/M metagenome (GOLD analysis project Ga0272440, IMG submission 192440) | Marine sediment archaeal communities from Little Sippewissett salt marsh, Falmouth, MA, United States - SSM-MMB-Aug17 | ecosystem: Environmental > Aquatic > Marine > Wetlands > Sediment ... | reverse complement strand
ATTTTGTATCGTCTACAACCCATTCTGCTCCAGCTGACGGAAAAACACAAGAAGATGTTAATTCTTTATGTTTTACAGAAGAGGGTTCTAGTAGTTGTGATTATGAAGGAACTTTGTGGGCATCTTTAGCATTAAAAAAGTTAGGAAAAGACAATACACCATATATTCCATATTTAATTGCAATGGCTCCTAACAACGAAAGACATTTGCCATCTTCATTTCTATATATGCTAACAGGCGATGATGAATATTTTACAGAACTTATTAACGAACAAAAAACAGATGGATATTGGCAAGCAAGCTCAGATTCAAATGAAAGATATTTTGATACTGCATTAGCTTTATTGGCAGTTCCATCTTCAGAACATTCGTCAAGAGCAGTAGATTGGCTATTAGAAACTCAGCAATCTTCTGGATGTTGGAGAAATGCAAAAGATACATCTTTTATTTTATATTCAGCATCTCCAAAAACACCAGCCTTGTCTTCAGAAAGAGCTGATTGTTCAGATTTCGGAGGATATTGCGTATCTTCTGAGCAAACATGTCAAGACGCAATCGGAGAAGTTTTAGGAAATTATTATTGTCCGTCTTTGGGTAGTTCTGTATGCTGTTCTGTTGATGTTCAAGAAGAATTGCCAGATGTAATACCAGGAGGAGATATTGAAGACACTAACGAATGCGAAGAAAGAGGATATTATTGTAAAGCTATTTGTTCTGAAGACACAGAAGAGTTAAGACCATACGAATGTTCAGGATTACAAGATTGTTGTGGTCCAAAAGTACAAGAAGAAAAATCAAGAAGTTTGTGGTGGGTATGGTTGTTGGTGATATTAATCATACTTTTAATCTTGGCAATAATTTACAGAAACCAAGTAAAGATTTGGGTTTTCAGAGTTAAAAGTAAATTTAAAAAACAACCAGTTCGACAACAAAAAAGACCAATACCAGGAATTCCTCCTCAAAGACCTCCAATGAGACCAATGCCAGGAAAATTTGTTCCAGGGCAAAGACCTCCAATGAGACCAATGCAAAGACCTCCAATGAGACAACCTCCAAGAAAACCAGGTCAACCATTTCCAAAAGAAAACACACTCCAAGAAACATTAAAAAAACTTAGAGAAATCGGAAGAAAGAAGTAGTGTTCCTTTTTCTCAAATAATACATCTTCTTTGTTTATATGACATGCGTCAGTATGTATTTTCCTTTCCCAATAAAAACCCTTAAAAACATCATTTTCTTATTTCAATTATGAAAAGAGTTGCATCATTTATCCTTCTTTCTTTATTTATCATTAGCTTTGTCTCAGCAGTAGGAGTAAATATTGAACTAGATAAAACAGAATTTAACCAGGGAGAATTATTACAAGCAGAGATTTCAGGAGCATTTTTAGAAAACTTAAAATCAGAAAATATTGCAATTTATGAAGATGGAGAAGTTCATTCTGTTCCGCTAGCTAGCTCAGATTTATTAAAATTAGAAAACAAATACTTATACTATGCAATTCTTCCTAACAAGGTAGGAAATTACTCTTTTAAAATAGAAGACATAGAATATTATTTTGGACAAGATATAATAGACAACACAACAGAAAAAGAAATTAAAATAGTTTCATCCTTAGATCCCTATATTTCTCCTAGTAAAGGATTTATTGTGGCTACAGACGATTTCAAAATAAAAGTAAAATCATTAAATGGAATTCAAGAAATTACTGCTTCATTTGACGCTAATGGTGAAGAAGTAACAAAAGAAGTTGGCTATAACTCAGAAAAAACATTTTCCTTTACAATACAAGGAATAACAGAATATACAGAATCAACTTTAACAATAGGAAAAATAGAAATTCCTGTTTTTGTTTATCCTCCAGCAAGTCCTCCAGGAGGATTCATCAATAATACAGAGCTAGAAGAACAAATAGAATCTTATACAAATCAAACACAAGAAGAGCCAGAAGTAGAAGTTTTGCCTTTAGAAGAGGCAACAACAGAACAAATACAAACCTGCGCAGATATTAATGGAAAATTATGCAAAAAATCAGAAATTTGTGTAGGCCCAACAAGTTTTGCACAAGACATTCTTTGTTGCCTAGGAGAATGTGAAGAAAAAAAATCAGGAACAGGATGGATTTTCGGAATAATAATTATAGTAGCCCTAGGAATAGCAAGTTATTTTTTGTATAACAAATATAAAAAAACAAAGCAAAAACCCAAGGACGAACAAGTAAGAAGAATAGAAAAATTTAAACAAAGAATGAATTTGCCTAATTTACAACCAGAAGTAGAGGTTAAGAGAAGTTTAGATAGAGTGTAATATTTTTAGAATTTTAATCTTCTAATTTCATTATTTAGGGTTTACTTTGGCAATTTTCATCTATTTCTTTAATTTTATTTCCCCTCTAATTAATGTGTACCAATGGCATACCACTAAGAGGCAAGGGTATAAGTCAAATTAAAGTATTCACAAACAAAAAATTACAATCTTAAACAGGGTATGATTAAACTATCTTAAATTACTTTTTTTTAGAACTCTTTTTTTTACTAGATTTTTTCTTAGCTTTTTTAGAACCCTCTTGCATTTGAACTGCTCCGCCAGCATTTTGTATTTCCATTATTTTTGCAGCCAAAAGCTTATTCTGCATTATTGCATTTTTAGCAATAGCATCATATTGATGAAGTCTTTTTGTTATTTCATTTAATATCGTAGACATATCAAAGTTTTCAGTTTTCAAACTCATAGGACTTATTATTTCTATGTGCGAAGGTTTGTATGCAAAAACAACTCCAACCAAACTCAATAAACTATTAGCCTTTATGTCAACATCTGCAAAATTAGAATAAAGCTCTTGTCCTTCAGGAAATTTAATCACATTACCATCTTTGTCTTTTTGCTCAACAACCTTTGGTTTGTGAATTTTTTGATTTTCAATTTCAACACCTTGTTCTTCACTCAACTTTTTCAGAAGCTCTTTCATTGTCTCTTTCAAGTGTTCAACAGGCCTTCCCATCATTTCAATAACAAGAGACGCTCTTATTTCTTCCATAATTTAATATCTTTTTTTAGATTTATAAAGTTATACTATTTATCGGTGTTGTCCTAAATAGTTATTTTAGGGGTTTTGATAATCCTCTCTATTATTCGACTATCCGTCGAAAACCCTCCCGATTTTTATTTTATATTTCCTGAATATTAAGCTAAAACCCCAAACTCTGGACAATACCCTATTTATCAATCAACAAAACAATAATTAACCCAACACATAAAAGTCCAAACCCATACATAGAATATTCTTTTATGTGTTCATTTTTAGATTTGTATATTACCTCTCCATTCTCATCAGATTCTTCTGAATCATCCAAAGACGATTCTGCATTTACTCCTAATGTAATTACATTGCCAGAAGAACTAGAATTAGAGCTAATGCTAATCACTTCATTATTGTCATCTTCATCATCCTCATCTTCACCTTCTTGTTCTAAAATATCAATAGTTTTTTCAAAGCTATCTAAATAAGATTCACTTATTTTTCTTATTCTTGCTTTTATTGTAGCACTTCCTACAAAATCTTTGTAGTCATCTTTTATTCTTATTTTCATTATAGATGAATCATTGCCAGGACCTTCAAAAAACTCTTCAACATAATAATTTCCAGATTTCCACTCGCTATCTCCTCCATAAGAGCCATATCTTTCAGATATTATATTGTCATCATCATCAACTATCCATATTTTCACATCATAAAGATTGACTTCCATATCAACAACCTTCACAGTTATTTTTATTTCATCTCCATTAATTATTTCATCATCATCCCATTTTAAGCTAATTTCTGTTTCAGGAGAAGTGGTTGTAGTTTCAGTATTGTTTGTAGTATTTGTTGTATTTATAATGTCATTATAAATAAGCACATCCATGCTATAATTTTCAGAAAAAATAGGGATTCCAGAGCTATCTCTAATTCTGACAGTAAGATTAGCACTTCCATTATACAATTCTGTTATATTAAGAAAAAACAGAGAACTATTCAATTCAGAGTTATTGATTATATTATTTACATAATAATTAGTAGATGTCCATCCAGTTCCATTATAAATTTCAGCAATCCTATCTCCAGAAGAATTAATAATATCTATTTTTATATCATAAATATCATATGAAAAATCAAGCAGGCTTAAATTAACTTCAAAAACATCACTTGCATTAACAGAATCAGGATATGAAAAACTAATATTTTGAGCACTAATTAATCCAACTACACCAAACATTAACAATAACATAATTCCTATCTTCAAATTCATAAAAAAGCCAAATAAATTTCGTTTATAATCTTTGTTGTCAAAAATGAAACACTTTCATTTTGTTTTTCCTGGGATGTTAACTAAAATCCTATATTCATAATGACTCGGTTTTCCCATATTTCTCTAAAAAATCATCATATTCAATTTCTATTTTTCTGCCATTTTTCACAGCTCTTGCAATTAATATTTGTGAAAAAATTTTATTTTTTAAATACCATTCACATTTTTCTTTTTCAATTTTAGAAAGAGTTCCATTCATCTTAACTTCTATACCTATAACACTATACATTTCTTTGTCAATGTGCTTAATAGAAATAAAATCAGGAAATCCAGTTCCTATTGTCATAGCTTTTGTAAAAGGATTGTATTTTCTCTTAGCTATAATCATTTTTCCCTCTTCTAAATCAACATTATTATTCCACTTGTCAATAATTCTTCCTTTTTCTTGCTGGTCTTTTCTTACTTTTAATTCAAATCTTCCTCCAGCAGCTCGAGACTTACGACCCTTTCTAATATTAGACTTTTTCTTTAGAACAACAGGAGCACCATCATCATCCCAAGAAGTCTCATACTCATCACTACCAGCCTTCTCAACAATATCCATAATTTCCTCTTTACGCTTTTTGTCAATCTTTTTCATAAAGTCATAAAACAAAGAAAGTATTTAAAGTTTGTAGAAAAATTACTAATACAAATATAAGAATTTTTTAGTTAATGATAATTTAGTAGTGTCCACGATAATATATGGGTCCTAATTCTTCCGATATAGAACAATTCGCATAATCAGGAGAATCCCCAAGTCTTCTGTGATTTGTTTTTTTCTTTTTCGGAATGATTAATCCCATTTTTCTTTTTTCTCTTTTTATTCTATTTGGACTAATTGTCACCAAATCATTAAAATATTGTGTTGCTTTTTCTGCTAATTCACTTAGTCCTAATTCAGGATTTTCTTGAATAGTTTCTCTAATTCCACTATCCAAAACATCTCGAATATTCCTTTCTCTTAGTCTTAATTCTCTCCATTTTTCTTGTATGTTTAATGTTTCTAAAGAGATTCCATCTCTTTCCAGAGAATTCCATGCAAGAGAAGCAACTCCGTGAGATTTTTCATAAAGTTTAACGAAATCCATAATTTTACCTTATTGTCACTATTTAAAAAGAATTCTATTGTTTATTATAATATTTCAGAATAGATTAATCATATTGCTTCAGGGCTTCCACAAATAGAGTATGACCCTCTATATCTAAACTTTTTTCCGCCTTTTCCAACAGAGGCCATCGATGTTGCAGTTCTAACATTATTTTTTACCACCCTTCCTCCTCCTCGCCTGACAGTTTTGTATGAGCCAATTGATTTTAATATATTTCGGATAGCTTGGTCACACAGTTGGCCGCTGTAGCCTTTTTCGCCCAAATCAGAAAAAGCTTGGTCAAGAGTGACCTTTCTATCTTTATAATTTTCTCTTAAAAAATTCTTAGCATCTTCTTGTTCTTTTGTCATAGTAAAAACAATAAAAACAAATTTAAAAATAAATATATAATAAATTATATATTACAAATCTCTAGCATGAAGAGTTCTTCTGCCATTTGCCTTGGCTCTTTCAATGGCTTTATCTAGAATCTCTTCAACTTTCATATTTAAGGCTCTTTCAACTTCTCCAGCTACATTTGCTATTTTTTCATTTGTATATTTTCTTATATTGTTTTTTTTGATTAAATCACCCATTTTAAGCAGCCTCCTTTTTTTCTGTAATATTTTCTAGTTCAGATTCTTCATCCACTTGCTTTCCATTGTAATCAACATTATGAGTGGCCTGTGGCCAATGATATTTACAAATATGTTTTATCTTTAGGTCTGGAGTGCATCTCTTTTTATTTCTCGCCTTAAGGTATTCAACGGCATCAGGATTTTCTTTTCTTAAATAATCAAAGATAGTTGCACAACAAATATGTGTATTTGTTCTAGTATTCAAAGAATAACATCTACAATTTTCATGCCTTGGCCCTGCCATTATTTCTTTTTCTCCTTTTTCTTTTTTTTATTTTCCTCAAGCCCTTCGGGTTTCATTAATGGAAAAATAACACACTCTCGAATAGGCTTGCCTTCTAAGAATGAAAAAAGTCTTTCTGAAAATCCAAATCCACAAGTTGGAGGCATACCATGTTTTAATGCTTCAACAAAACTTTCATCATGCTCATGAGCTTCTTCATCTCCAGCTTCTTTCATTTTTCTTTGCTCTTTAAATCTTTCATCTTGGTCTATTGGGTCATTTAATTCAGAATAACCATTCCCAACCTCACTTCCTGCTAAAATAACTTGAAATTGCTCAACAATACGAGAGTCTTTTCTGTTTCTTTTAGCTAAAGGACTTACTTCAACAGGTTGCCCAACTAAAAATGCAGGTCCTGAGATTTTTCTTCTACAATGTTTCCATAAAATATCAATCAATCTCCATTTGTCTAAGCCACTCGCAAATTCTTCATCAAGAGATTTAAGTTTTTTCTCAATTTCTTTTTTATCAGCTTTCCAAATATCTATTTTTGTTTGTTTTTTTATCTCACTAGCATAATCAATATGTTTCCACTTATCCTTTAAATCAAATTTATGCCCACTTCTTTCAAACTTAGTTGTTCTATAAACTTCTTTTGCTATTTTCTTATACATTTCTTCAACAAGTTTCATACCATCATTATAATCAGCATATGCCCAATAAAATTCCATTTGCATATAATCTTGCAAATGGTCTGCATCCATTCCTTCGTTTCTAAATTGTCTTCCGATTTCAAAAGTTTTATCATAACCAGCAACCATTAATTTTTTCTGCCACAATTCACCCATTGAAATTCTTAAATAAACATCCATATCAAGAGCATTGTGATGCGTAGCAAAAGGAGTTGCAGCTGCTCCTCCAGCAGAAACCTCTAAAACAGGAGTTTGAACTTCTAAAAATCCTTCATCCTCTAAAAACTTTCTAACAACCTTCCAAAATTTTGCTTTACGAACAAACATTTCTTTAGTTTCTGAATTCATTAAAATATCTAAATATCTTTTTCTTAATCTATCATCGTCATTTTGTATTCCGTGCCATTTTTCAGGCAAAGGCAAAATGCTTTTTGTAAGCAATTCAGCTTTCTTAACAAGCACACTTAATTCCCCTCTTTGAGTTTTAAGAATAAATCCTTCAAGTCCAATAAAGTCACCAGTATCAACATATTTTTTCATAAATTTCATAACATTTTCAGGAGTATCTCCTTTTCTAAGTAAAACCTGTATCCTTCCCATCCCGTCTTGCAAAGTTCCAAATGCAATTTTCCCCATATCTCTTTTAATCATAAGTCTTCCAGCAATTTTAACCCTATCTTTAGTAACCTCTTCATTTTTAAGTTTTTTATACTTTTTTTGTAATTCAGAGGTAGAATTCTTTTTGTCAAATCTATAAGCATAAGTATTAACACCAGAATCTCTTAGTTCTTTTAGTTTTCTAAGTCGTTCATTAATTATTTGCTCCTCTCTTCCAGCCATAACTCAAACAAGAATTAAGTCTTTAAAAATGCTTGTTTTAGGGGCTAAAATACAGAGTTTATTCGATTATAACATCAGAAATAAATTTTTTCGTTATTTTAATAGTATTAGAAGCAACTTTTTTTAAATGATAAGAAATGTTTTTATTTGTTCCAATGGCAATATAGTTTACTTTTTTCTTAAATCTTTTAATAGAGGCTTCAACAGCTCCAGAAAAATCTCCATCATTTGATATTAAAAATGCTTCATCATAGATATCTGCCTGTCCATCCAGAACTATATCAAGAGCAAGATTCACATCTGTTGCTTTTTCAATATAATAAACTTCCCCATCTCTTTTTCTTTTTTCTAGTCTGCCAAATATAATTTTAAGTTTAGAAATTTTCTTTAATTTTTCAAAAAAACTTTGTTGTTTCGCATACATTTCTGGATTAGAAAACTGCTCAACAGGAGCAATATAATAGTTAATTTGAATTAGCTTGTTTTCTCCTGTGAGCTTTTCACAAATTTTTCAATATTAACTTTAGAATTAAATTTATTTTTTATAGAAAAATAAAAATTACTTCCGTCAATGTAAATAGAAATTTTTTTCATATCATAAAATAGCATAGGATCCTTTTACAGATCCTATGGACTTAATTAGTAATATTTAGAAGTTTGGCTTTTTAAGTCTTGTGATATGTCGAGGGCATTCTTCAAATAAAAGAAAGCTCAAAGATTCTGTGGATTTTGTTTAGATTAAATTCGTGAACAAGCATTATTTCATAAAACCCAACATTCTTCAGCATACAATCTTTCCCCCAAACCCCTAGCCCTAATTCTGTTACCTCTTTATAATAATAACAAAATACAAACATTTATAAACTAATCTAATCAATTAGAATTGCTAAAAAGTAGTATAAAGTGCACAAAATGACTACAAAACAAACAAAACAATCAAAAGAACAAGAAGATAGCTTGTCTTATAAAGATTTAAGGCTAGGAGAAAGAGCAGTAGATGCATACCTTGACAACAAAACTCCACAAGAAATCTATTCTCAACATCCTACATTTCTAAACACTCATGAAGTTTATGCTGGATTAAATACAACAGATTTAATGACAGCTGCTGTTTTAGCAGGAATGAATACTTGGCTTTTAGGTAAAATGGGAACAGGTAAATCTCTTGTGATGGAAGATTATGCTCATTTCTTGTTTGGAGGAAATTTAAGAGAACATAAGGACGGAAGGGGATATCTTGCAGAATTAGGAAATAATTTTGATATCAGAGAACATTTTTTAGAAATAAATAAGGAGACAGGAAAAGACTTGGCTTTAAAACAAGATGTTGCCAGTGCCTGTTTTTATGGTTTAGATGAAATAAATCATGCTCATTCTAAAAAACAAGCAGAATTTTATAGTTTTTTAAAAGGTGTTTTTGATAATGGACACAGAGTTTCTTTAGGAGAAAAAGGATATTCTGTTGTTTTTGCAACAGGAAATGACCCAAGAGATGACGATGCAAGAGCAACTTTTGATTCAGATGGTGCTTTTGTTAATAGGTTTGGTTTAATTCTAGATTTAAATTCACCTTCTTTTAAACCAACAGCTGAAGATAAAAATAGAATTCATAAAATAAAACCCCCTGTCTCAAAATATACCCATAAAGCACCAACTAAAAACTTATTACCCGAAATATTAAGAGCACATTCTGGAATTGTTAAAAATGCTACAGACTTAGGAGTAGAAGCAGAAGCTGTTTTTCAATATTTAGAAAACTCATTTGGATATTGCCCTGGAAAAAAATCAAATTCAAGCACAGAAGATACAATAGAAAAAGACAGTATACTTTCTGGTGCTTGGCCTAATGCATGTTTTGATTGCGAGAGAGAGTCAGGCAATAGTATTGCAGGAGAAAGTCCATTATGCAAGCTCTTGAATACTTCCAATAATAGAGCAATGCAAAATGCACGATTATATTCCTCTGCCCTAAGTTATGTTGCAAGTTTAAAGCAAAAATCAACAAAAAGCTCAAAAACAATAAGTCCAAGAGATTTAGCTTTTTTAGCTTTTGAACTTTGCGGAGCTTATCAGCCAAATGTTCTTAATGAAGGAATTTTAAGAGAAGATTTTCATAACAGAAATCACGAGATGGCAAGACAGGTCATAGATGGTGCTAAAACCGAATTCAAAAAATTCGGAGACATTTATGTTTGCCAATTAGAGGCAGCCAAGCAAGGAAAAACAATCAAAGCTATTTATTCTTTAGGTGGAGGAAAATTATGGTTTGAAAAAAAATTAACAGAAAACCAAGAAAGTGCTCTAAAATTACAGGGTTCCGGGCTATCTCAAGAAGAACTTAGTTCTAAAGCACCAGAGGAGTTAGGTAAGTTAATTTCAAATGCAAAGCTTAAACAAGAACAAATGCCAAGTTATAAGGATAATGGCGAATTAGCCCTTTCTCCATTAAAAGAAGGATTACAAATAGAAATCCAAGATGCTAAAAAAATTAAAGCAAACCAAAGGAAAGCAAAGAAAGAGGAGTAAAGGAAATGAAAAATGACACCCTCATCAATAAAACAAATCATAGGAAACACCTCTTCAGGTGAAAGAATCAAATGCGGAGAAGACCTTCTAAAAAAAGTCCAAGGCTTAGAAGAAATAGCAGCAAGAATCCCATCTCAAGAATCCCAAGAACCAACTCCCCCTTCCCCAGAGACCTCTTCTGAATCCTCAGATTCTTTAGTCCAATCATCAAACAACTACTGGACAATCCCCAATGTCAATTACAGAGATTCAAC
>Ga0272440_1004086_pt1 | contig 10598 bp, 5 predicted proteins | sample SSMMMBAug17_FD_192440 | JGI IMG/M metagenome (GOLD analysis project Ga0272440, IMG submission 192440) | Marine sediment archaeal communities from Little Sippewissett salt marsh, Falmouth, MA, United States - SSM-MMB-Aug17 | ecosystem: Environmental > Aquatic > Marine > Wetlands > Sediment ... | reverse complement strand
ATTCATTTCATTACAAAATGATATTTTTGTGATATACAGTTGAATGATATGCAGATCTGTCATAAAAGATATACAGAAACTATAGAGCTACTAGTTATACTCCCGATTTTGCACGTTTATGTGATGTAACAAAACATAGATTGTATTAAAAGTTTGGTTGTAAACAAAATTGTAAAAGGACAATTTTGAAATCCACTGACAGCGGTTATTGAACTGAAATTCAACAAAACACAAAGCAAGGAGCAGAATCCACTGAAACCGGCAGATGAACGAAACGTATGAACAAATTTAAATAACTGTCATTGTGAAAAGGGCGTGATGATGAGTACTGAATAGTCAAGTGACATTTTAAAATCTCTGTCATCAACTAAAACTCATGAAGGCCGTAGCTGAGCAATCAAGTGGCACTTTATATTACTGACATAGACCAAAGTCCGATTACAAAATGATATTTTTATGATATACAATTGAACGATATGCAGGTCTGTTATTATAAAGATATACAGAAACTATAGAGCTACTAGTTATACTCGTAAACTTGGGGCGTAAAGTGCTGTAACTTTATTTAAATATTGATATCGATTTTGTTTTACAATATTTTTCAAATGCCTTGAAAGCTGTGCATCCACGCAACCGGATATTTGTTGCATATGAAATAAATTACGCAAACTATGATTCGTATGATTTAAGTGGTTAGTATGATGGGTTGATTCGCTGTGCAAAAAATAATTGGTTTCATTATAGTCAACGACCTAAACACTTAGGATTATGAGGCTGAGCAATCACATTCGTTTGAAATCGCTGAAGCTACACACAATCTGTTAAAAGTCAGTGTTCTGCCAAAATGCGTTGGAGTATGCAGATCCTCCACGCAATCGGTAAAAAAAATAAGACATTCACCGAAGCGCATTAAAGCAAAACGCTGAGTAACACACAATTGGTTTAATTCTGGATTACGGCCCAAGCAATTTGGATTAGATGCCGAGCAACACATAGCAACACATAAACGGTTAAATTTTAGTTTAGACAACGACCAAAGCACTTTGGGTCAGATGTCGATCAACAAGCAATCGGTTAAATTTTGTACAACGACGCAAGCGGCTTAGAATGAGCTGAACTCTTAAATCTTGAAATCTGAACACTGAAATGAAATTGAAAAAAGTTCGTGGAGATAATAGCTGAACAAGCAAGCGACAGTTCAATCTCTGACTTAATTCTCAACTCTCAAGAACGTAAGCTTGTGGGCTGTGTAACACATAATTGGTTTAAATTTTGGATAACTACCCAAGCTTCAGAGAAGACTCAAAGACAGAGCAAACATGAAAAACATTTATTTGGAGTGTAAATTGCATTTCAAGTGAAAACTGTTAATTTTTTTTAGTTTATTAAACGACATGATGGTATAAAAAAGATTGCAGCCAATAACATATCATTTTAATCAAGGGAGTATTTATGTATGTATAGAATACAACAATTAAATTGTTTTATTTATCGTTGTTATTATTTTTTATTATTAGCAATAATTTTTTTATCACCAGTAAATGTCAACGCTGGAAATTTACCATCAACTACGAAAGATAAAACCCAAATAACAAAAATTTGGAAACATTTTCGTGAAGTTTTTCCTTTTCATACTCAATGTTTTGCAATATCAGAGCCTGATACTAAAGGTAACTGCATATTGATTATCTCAGAACCTCCTACACATGTTACAATAAGAAAAATAAAAAATGCAATTCCGTGTAATAATTTTTTTAAAAATTTCAAAATATTTAAACACCCGATTGGTTATTCTGGCTGGCTTAAAGATATAGTTGTTCAGTTTAAAAAAGATGAAAAGAAACTTGCAGATGCTATAACCTCACTTAATTATTTATTCTATAAAACATCCTACAAATCTTATATTCTTAAAATTCAAAAATTTAAGAAAAGACATAGCCCATTCAAATATAATCTTGATCTTCAAATTTCAGCTAATCAACTTGAACAGTGGCTTACTAATGAAAATGAAAACTTTATATCAACGACAACTGGAAAAGAATTTTCAATAGATGATATTATTTCATTACAAGTATCTTCTGTTTTTTTTTCAAATAAACCTGGGATAGTTGTTTGGTGGATTCCTAAGCAGGCGTCCTTCAATAAAAGTGTCGCGCAAGCAAGGCGTTTTGTACTAGATTCAGATATTGTTATAGGTGCTTTAGCTTACACTAAAGGCGTACTTGTGATTGCTCGGGAACGAGTCATTCCTGTAGATATATTTCCCCCGTTACGAATAGAAACTTTATCTCTTTTAGCATCTGTAAAAGCAAATCAACTTTATCAAAGCTATGAACGTAATTTTATTGTAGCTGGCCATTGTCCTTATACTAATAGAGATTGGGCTCCGATTGATTTAAGTCCTGAAATTGTCGACACTGAATATGGAAGTCTTCTGAATATAACGGACCAACTTTTGAAATCATGGTCAAATAATGGTCAAACAGTGTATGATAATTTTAATTATTATCCCCCAAAAAAATGGCCTTTTAAAAATCCTTTACCTATAGAAATAAATGCAGATGAGGTCACATATAATTGGAATACAAAAGGTTTAGGTCATAATTTAATCCAAGATAGCAAAACAATTTATTCTTTAAGACGTACAGGTTCATTACCAATTAGTTATATTCCTGGTGAGAGTTCAAAAAGCCAATATACAAAGCAGAGGGTTGCTGAAAAGCTTGGCTATGATTATTTTGCACAAATCAGCGATCCAAATCTTGCGCGAGTTGTCCAATATACAGCATTTTATCAAATTTTTCGTAACTTTAAAGTCTTGAATCCTAAGTTAGAAATAAAAGATACAATAAACAACATTCGTAGTTCAATATTTCAACCGCAAATTTTTAGATATCTAAAGGAAGTAAAGTCAATAAATAGAAATGAAATATCTATTCTCCATCTAAAGGAAAAAGATGATAAATATTTGTTTGAGTTAGCAATTCGTTTAAGTAGACCAAGATCTAATTTTGATTCTGGTGAATCGCTATGGATTAAAGACTTTACTCCATTTTTCAGCAACTATGCTCTTCAAAAAGGAGTCTATTATAAAAAATATTCAAAAACAGTAATATCTTCAAAAAAAATAAATTGGATTCATACGCCAGTTATAGTTTTATCTCAAAATATAAATTTATTGGGTGATAATATAGGGGGGCATAACATTAATTCTACTGTGCAATCATTTAAGTTAGATAGTGATGTTCAAACTTGTAAGATAACATATATTGATGAACAAGTGGTAATCAATGTTAATCCTAAATATGAATTTGCAATAAAAGAATTAACAAAAATTGTTGAACAATCTTTTACCAATGATCTTGAAAGAATAGAGAGGGAAATAAGCAACTATTTGTATTCTATGAAACCAGATGATTTTGGCTCTATGAATATGTCACGTGAAAAAGCCCTTTATAGTAATACAGAACCTAAACCAAGTGATATAGTAGAGCGAGGAATGAATTTTTCTTCAAATAATGACATTGGATTTTTCATTAATAGTCCATCTTATATTCCAGCATATAACAATGATAGCGACGTTGATACAGCCATTATTGATCGAGATTTTGATAAAAACTCAATCTCTATAAAATTGGCTTATAAAGATACAATTATTAATGAGTTCCAAGTTGACAATATTGTTGAATTAACTGAATTTCTAATCATGCTAATTAATAATCAATCAATCAATATTCAAGAATTCCAAATACAAGCTTCTAATAATTTCAATTATAATGAAATAGAGGCAATTAAAACAAATATACAAAATATTTCAGAATATAAAAAAATTATTGCAATATTAAAAAAAGATATTAAAGATGATAAAGATATCAAAAGTATTTTAAATGATAGGTATGACTTTTCTAAAATGACAATACAAGATACAATTGTAAGCGATAAAATTTTGAATTTTTTAATTAAAATTCCATTAAAAACTAAGCCTGAAAAACTTCATTCATCATTAGATTCAACTATGTATTTTAGTGAAAATGTATCAAAAAGAATTTTGAAAATAATAGCTAATAGTTGTAGAAATAAAATAAAGAGTATTTTTAATGTTAATAAATATTTTAATTATTCAAAGATACAAGAACTATTATATGAAATGAAAGTTGAGTTAAAAAAAATTGCATTAGATTCTGGTCAGGACATAGAGTGTATACAAAATAAACTTAAACACAATTTGGGTGATATATATATAATCAAATTTTATAATGATCAAAATAAACAAATTATGATATCCTTCATATCACCCCAAAAGTAGTTAACACTTTTTTGGTTTTTGAATAATTTAAAATCAGGTTTAGACCTTATAAAATGTTAACGAATGATTTATTAAGATCCCAAAAAAAGGTCTAAAGTATTAACTGGAAAATGAATGTTGTCCAAATTATGTTCACATTTGTCTACCAACATTGATTTGAGTTCATTTTCAATTTATTTAAGTTAAAAAGGGAATAATTAATTATGAAAAAAGTCTCTCCATTCGACTGTGTTTTACTTAACACATTGCCTTTTTCTGAAAAAGATTTTCTTGAAGATTTAACAAACAGTGTCAAACATGATTTTTGTGCAAGTATTTTGCGGAAAAATTCAGCGCTAAATAATGATGGAGCATGGATATTTTACAAACCAATCTTGAGTGTACTCTCTCGTATTTGTATTGAAGCAAAAAAACTTGGTGTAAAGGTGATTACTCACGCAGTACTTGATGATTTAAAAAAATATTCTGAAAAATATGAAGTAATCACCTTAATAGCTCATAGCCGTTTATCTGGTATTATGGAGAAAGATATATTAAATTCGATTGAGTTATTGCACTTACTAAAAAATCCTAAGAATAAAAAACAAGAAGACTTTAGTAAGATGATTGAATATGAAAATCCAGAGTTGTTAAAATCTCTTCAAAATGATAGCTTTAAACTTAAACAGATATTAACTCATACTTTGAATACAATTGTTGAAAAATCTCATAGATTGTATATGTATCCACCAAGTGAACGCTTAAAAGATAACAATAATTTTTTTCATTATAAAAAGTTTACACGCGTAAATCTGGAACAAGCCTTCCCTGGTTTAATAAGAGTTTTTCCCATTATTGAATTTCGTGATAACATGTATTCAATAATGGATGTTATTTCAAATATAGATGATCAATTTTCAGGATTTTTAGATCTTACAGTTTGTAATTCATTAACTTTTGGTGATACGATAAAATCTTATAGGCCAAGTTGTATTATAGCAATAAATCAATATCAAGCATCAATAGATGTTAGAATGGTGCGCTATAAGGCTATTATCAAAATGCTTTCATATCAAAAGGACACTTATCTAAATGCACTTAAAAAGGTTCATACTGCATTTCTTAAAGGAGATTCTATAATTAAATGGAAACAATAGAAAAATTTTTAAAAAAATATAGAACAATTGATTTAGCACCAGCTGGCGACTGTGAAAAAATAATGTTTAGCAAATCTCAAATAGATGAAATAAAATCTGAATTAAAACAAATTAGGAAAAATAATAGAAGCTATTTTTGGATAGGTGTTGCTATGCTTATTGTTCTTTTTATTTTAACTGTAATAATTATCATAACTAATCTTGATAATTCTGAGACTTTAACTTCTGTTTTTACTGCCTTTGGTTGTACTACTTTTGGGCTTATTAGTTTTATGATTTACTGTTGGCGTCAAAAATGTTTAACAGAAACATTAATAACGCTTGCTCTATATTTACAAGGAGATACTCTCCAAACCGTTATTGATATACTAGCGTCACAAGTAAAGTCAAATTTTAAAATATAAACAAATTTTAAAAGGACTATTTTGAAACCCACTGACAGCGGCTATTGATCTGAAATTCAACAAAACACAAAGCAAGGATCTGAAACCACTGAAATCGGCGACTGAGCGAAACGTGATGTGAAAAATACCCAATTAAATCTAAACCTTACCTGTAGTTCAATAAACACAAAAAGCACGTAGCCAAAAGCTTGGACATCGGCTATTATACTGTAATCAAACGAAGCAAGAATAGTTAGAAATTTAAAAAAGGAATATTTTGAAATCCTCTGACATTGGTTATTGAGTTGAAATTCAACAAAACACAAATAGATAGATAAGAAGCAGAATCCACTGAAATCGTCAGATGAGCGAAACGTACGAACAATTTAAATCAACTGACATTGAGCAAAGGGCGTGGTGATGACTACTGAATAGCTAAGCGACAGTTTGAATCTCTGACATCAACCAAAGTTCATGAAGACCGCAGCCAAGCAATCAAGAAGCACTTTATATTACTGACATAGACCAAAGTCCAAAGAGATGATTGCTGAGCTATCACGCGACATTTTTAATCACTGAAACCAAAGAAAGCTCGTGGAGTCTATAAGCAGAAGATAGCTGAGTGGCCAAATAGCAGATTAGTCTCTGACAACAACCAAATATCGAAAAATTATTTTATTATCGAGTTTCTGTATCATTCAAATTTGAATGATATACAGTTTAGCAGAATTATGTCTTGGATTTACATTTAATAATTTCATTACAAAATGATATTTTTGTGATATACAGTTGAATGATATGCAGGTCTGTCATTAAAAGATATACAGAAACTATAGAGCTACTATTTATACTCCCAATTTTGTACGTTTAGATTGTGTAACAAAATATAGATTTTATTAAAAGTTTGTTTGTAAACAAATTTAAAAAAGGACTATATTGAAATCCACTGACAGCGGCAGTTGAGATGAAACTCAACCAAACACAAAGCAAGGAGCAGAATCCACTGAAATCGGCAGCTGTACGAAATGTGATGAGCAAATATCAACTGAAATCTAAACCTAATCTGGAGTCCAATAATTTCAAAAAGCAAGTAGCCAAAAGCTTGGACATCGGTTATTACACAGAAATCAAACGAAACAAGAAAAAATTAGAAATTCTTAATGAATTATGATGAAAATTATAATTTTATGACAAATAGATTAATTATTAAACTGGTTAATATACAAAATTTCTTGATAGCCAAAATACAAAATACATGCCAATGAATTAATTTCATTGATAGCAGATAATAAATATTGACAAATCATTTCTGATTTATTTAAAAATATTTTTATGAAAAATTGAAATGATTGCAAAACAGAGCCGGTATAAGTTGTTGTTCTTATTCGAAAATGATTATCAGCTGTTATTTTTCAATTTTAGGTTAGAGACATATAATATTTCAAATATTTTTGGCCTCTATTTACAAAGCAGATAAGCAGTTATGCAATCGTTTTAAATATAAATCCTATAGGAAGTTTCGTTAATAAATGACAATAAATATAACTATTTCTTTAAACGATTGTATAGCCTTTTTTAGTGCCATACTTGCTCTATTTTCAACTTACTTTACTTACTGGCAATATAGGCATTTAATAAAAGAAAAAAAATACAAAAGAATTCTTAATAAAAATTTTGGTTCAGAACTATTTGGAAAAGAGGTAATAGAACGTTCAACCTATTGTTACATTGAGCCAAATTGTACAGATATTGACCCTACACGTGAAGCAGAACCTAAAAATCTTTGTATGATTAAAGGAAACCTATTCTCCTCTTTAGATGACTATTTATTACAAGAATTTCCAGAAGAAAATGCAATTCATCATATTCTTATTCTGGCAGATTCTGGAATGGGAAAAACCTCTTTTCTGTTAAATTATTATGCCTACAATAAAAAAAAATCAAAGAAACTTAGACAGAGAATAGCAATAATCCCACTCGGTATACCAAATGTTGATAGCTACGTTGATAAAGTACAAGATAAAAAAAATACCATTATTTTTTTAGACGCTTTTGATGAAGACACAAAAGCAATACATGATTATAGGGAACGTTTAAGAAATTTAATGGATATTTGTAGTCAATTTAAGAGAGTGGTAATTACATGTAGAACACAATTTTTTCCAAGAGATGAAGAGATACCAAAAGAAACAGGTATAGTAAAAGTAGCACCAAGAAAAGCAGGTGAAGAAGGAATCTATATTTTTCACAAATTATATTTATCACCATTAAGTGATATTCAGGTGAATGAATATTTAAAGAAAAAGTTTAGGTGGAATTTGAGAAAACGAAAAAAAGCAAAACTTTTAATACGAAAAATACCTAATCTTAAAGTACGGCCCATGTTGCTATCTAATATTCCAGACTTAATTGAAAGTGGACAAGAAATAAAATATTCATATCAGTTGTATCAAATAATGATTGATAATTGGTTAGAACGAGAAAAAAGATGGGTTTACAATAAAGAAGATTTACGGCAATTTTCTGAAAGGTTAGCTTATGATTTATATGTAAATCGTGAAAAACGTGGAGCTGAAAAAATACCAATAAATAGATTATTGTTATTAGCTGAAGAATGGAACATACAATTAGAATCTTGGCAATTAACTGGAAGGTCACTATTAAATAGAGATTCTGAAGGAAATTATAAATTTGCCCATAGATCTATCATGGAATTTTTGTTTATAGAACATTTCTTTAAAATGAAAACAATGTATAGACCTTTTATAAAATGGACGGATCAAGAAAAACTGTTTGCTATTGAGTACAATGAATTGGAAAATATTGATTTTTCAAAAGCTGATCTTTCAGAAGCTGACTTTTCTAATAAAAATATATCAAATGCAAATCTCACAAATGCAAATATTTCAAATGCTTACTTTAAAGAAGCAAAAGGTCTTTCTGATTGGATTGGAAAAGGCATTAATGAAAATGGAATATATAAGCAAGAACTATTAGCAAAAGCCATACAAAATGGGTTTAGAAATCTTTTTTGCGCCAATCTTTCAGGTATTAACTTAGACTCAGTCAATCTAAGTAGTGCAAACCTTAAAAAAGTAAACTTGACAAATTCTTTTATTTATAATGCTGATATCTCAAACGCTAACTTTTCAGAAGCTGATCTTTCAAATACTATTCTCTTACACACCAATATTTCAAACTCTATTTTTAAAGAAACAAAAGGCTTACCTACATGGATTAAAAAAGGATTAGATGAAAATGGAATGTATAAAAAAGAACTGTTAGTTGATGCTATACGACAGCATGGCTTTACAAATCTTTCACATGCAGACCTTTCAAAAACAGACTTAACAAATCTCAACCTTTCAAAAATAGATTTTTCAAACACAAATATTTCTAACGCCAATTTTAAAGGATCAATAAATATACATACATGGATAGAGAAAGGTTTAGATGAAAATGGGACATACAAACACAAACGTTTAGTTAAGGCTGTACGAAATGGACTAAAGAATCTTTATCAAGCTTATCTAACAGAGGCAAATTTTTCCTCTACTAACTTAATCAGTGCACAACTCAGAGCAGCCAATTGTTTTAAAACTGACTTTACAAATGCTAACCTTTCAAAAGCCGATCTTTCAAAAGCAAACCTTTCAAATTCAAACCTTTTGTGTTCCATACTCGTAAAAACCAATCTATCTCAGTCTAATCTTTCAAAGGCAAACCTCACAAAAACTAATTTATTTAAAGCTAATCTTTCAGGAGCAAATCTTTCGGAAGCCAACTTACATAAAGCGTATATAAAAGGTACAAATTTACATAATGCTAATTTTAAAAATACAAAATTTATTCCTAAATGGATAAAAGATAAATTAGACAAAAATGGAATTTGTAAAATTAAAGATGAGGTTGAGTGTCCAACTTGCTTTGAAATTGTTCCTAAAGGTCCCGTATGTGAACAATGCGGGGAATATCTGTGAAAAAGTATGCAACATACATCATCTTATTAAACAGAAAGGATCGAAAGAGGGTCTGACAAAACAAGTCTCTTTAACAAATTGATAATAAGAAAACATTTTTATAGAAAGAACGAAAGAACGGACTTTATTTCTTAAATTCCATATTTTGATATCAAAATGTGGACTCTAAGGTGTATGAATAATACAATCTGTTACATTTTAAAGTTACTTAATGTTTGAAAATATGGTACACAAAGTGACGTTTTTTGATAATAGTCAAATCGAAAAAATTAGTTTAATAAAAAGGTTTTTCAAACTTAACTCGAACCGGGATAGAGCGAATAACACGGCGCTCCACAGGACGCCAAAAGCAATCGCGTTTTTTAACAGTGGGCTACTTATTGGTTAAAGGTTGTTCTTATTCCACAAGTAATTCCTTTTTCGCTTTTGCTACCTATGATGAGCTTAATCGTTAGATAGGTAGCAGAGGCAGAGCGGGCACATAGCTGGTTTTAGTTCAGAAAATTTTCCAAGAGCGAGATGACAGAGGTAGAGCGTGAACACAGTCGGTTTTATTTTGGATATGCACCTAACCGTTCAAAAGGTACTCACACCAGTAATTTTATACAAATCAAATTTAAATTTTATAATAACCAAACAATTAAGCGGACGAAGCCGCTTATTTTCATCGTTATACTCGTAAACTTAGGACTTAGGACTCAGTAATAAAATGTATTCATTGATTTTATGTTCGTTTTACAATATTTTTCAAATGAGACTGAAACTGAGTATCCAAGCACCGGTAATTGTCATT
>Ga0272440_1004085_pt1 | contig 10599 bp, 4 predicted proteins | sample SSMMMBAug17_FD_192440 | JGI IMG/M metagenome (GOLD analysis project Ga0272440, IMG submission 192440) | Marine sediment archaeal communities from Little Sippewissett salt marsh, Falmouth, MA, United States - SSM-MMB-Aug17 | ecosystem: Environmental > Aquatic > Marine > Wetlands > Sediment ... | reverse complement strand
TAATCGTTCATCCCTGCAGATAGGCATTTTTCACGATCACCTTTCATGGAACAGGCTGTTAGGGCGATTACAGGCAATGTAATATAACCTTCCTGACGAATCGTTTGGGTCAGTTCATATCCATCAATTTCTGGCAATTGAATATCCATAAAAACCATGTCGTAGGATACGTTCTGTAATTTTGATAACATGTGATGACTATCTGTAATCACATCAACTGTTATATTTTCATCCTGCAATATAGACTGTGCAAATCTCGCATTGATAGGATCATCTTCAATTAAGAGGACACGCGAATATATGGCAGGCTGTTTTTGTCTGCTATTTGAATCTGTGTATGTAAAAGGGAGTGTGATGGTAAACGTACTCCCTTTTGATGGAATGCTTGTTACAAAGAGCTTCCCCTGCATAAGGTGAACGAGCTTTTCGCAAATGGCAAGCCCTAAACCCGCACCACAATATTTTCTACTGGTATTGGATTCAACCTGTGTAAATGCCTGAAAAATAATTTTTTGATCAGATTTCTGAATTCCCACACCTGTATCACTCACTGAAATTGAAATATATATTTTGTCTGATTCCTCATGCAGACTTTCTGCTTGTATCCAGACTTGACCATTGTTTGTAAATTTGACCGCATTTCCCACGAGATTGACTAAAGCCTGTTTGATACGAATTGGGTCTCCAATTAATTCAATGGCACATTCAGGTGAAATATGCAATATCATTGCCATTTTTTTGGATTGAACCTGATGTTTGAATATTGAAATGATGCTCTGATAAATATCCATCAGAAAAAAATGTGTTGACATCAATTTTATTTGATCCAACTCGATGCGAGAATAATCTAGAATATCACTGATCAATTCCAACAGGGTTTGTGAAGAATTGAGAATATCAGAGAGATACTCTTTTTGAATGTCTGTAAGAGGTGTCTTTTTGAGTAGTTTTCCCAGTCCTATTACAGCGTTTAATGGGGTTCGAATTTCATGGCTGATATTGGCCAAAAATTCGCTTTTAGCCTGATTCGCCATTTCTAATGCTTTACGTTCCTGCTCTTTTTGTTCAGCTTTTTTGCGTGCATCAATATCAACCAGAAATCCTTCATAATATCGTATCTGGCCATCTTTATGACGCACATTTCTGGCGTTGATTTGTACCCAGAATATTTCACCATTTTTTTTATACATTTGGGCTTCAAAGTCATTGACCTGATCTTGAATGGACATTAATTTTTTGAACCGGTCTCGATCTTCAGAATGAACATATAATTGACTGGCGAGATCAGAAACGTTTGTCATTAAGTCTTTGGGATTTGAATATCCAAAAAATTTTGCCAACGCTGGATTTGCTCGAATAAAATAACCATCCGGATGCGTTTGAAAGAGACCTTCAATGGCATACTCAAATATTCTTTGAAAACGTTGTTCAGCGCGCTCCAGATCTATAATCATCTGATGAAAGGCTTGATTCAGCTTACCTATTTCATTTTTTACATCTGGCAAGCTTGACAGACGCAGCTCACCTTTTGAGTATTGGTGCATGGCTCGACTCAAATTATTGATGGGTAAAATTAATCGATACACCATCACAGCAATGCTTATACTAAAAATTAAGAGTACAACAAAAGAATAACATACCAGTTTTTTTCGTGATTCTAGAATTGTTCGAGGCAATTTAATGCACTCATGAAACGTTACAAAAAGTGTTATTTTATCAATTTGAATGGGAATTGTATGTTGATCACAATTATCAAGGTGAATATTATTTTCAATAAAACCAATCGTGGTGTTGTCATACATGATCGTCAATTTCGCATTCAAATGATCAACAATCTCATGATAAATATCAGGATAAACTGGCCTTCCCACAACAACAAATCCTTGATTCGTTTCAAATGGGCATACAGACAGTGCGTATAATTGATTGTTGATTTTAAGGATGGTTGCTTGTGAGGTTGGGGGTGCTTTTTGAAAAAAAGGATGAAGTGTATTCGTTTTGGATATAACCGGTAAGCGCCCCACCTGGCATTTAATTTGGAAATGTTTATCAACAATCAGAATTCCGGCGACATTGAGCTGCAAAAAGTGGTTACATTTTTTATAGAGATATTTAAAATTTTGATGTTCTATTGCATTGGAAATATCAGTATCTTTTGCAATAATATGAGAAATTGATTGCATATGCGTTAACACTGAACGAAAATGATATTTAACACCCTTTGCATTTATTTGAATTCTTTTTTCAGTCTGTATTTCAATTAGATTGTACATTTGGGAAAAATAGATATTGCAAAGTCCGATAATGCAAATCAGCGGAATTAGAATAATAGTGAGCAATTTATAAAAAAGTTTCATGATGAAGCATTACCTGGCTTTTGTTCAGAAATATTACAGGAATTAAAGATCGTTACAATATTGTCCAACGCTTCAGTCATTTTTATCAGTTCCTGTGCATTTCTATTATTGTTTTTTGCCACTCGGGTAATATTTTCTGAATATTCGTTAATTTTTAGAATATTCTTATTTGATGCCTGAATACCAGATAAAACAACATCACTGCTTTCAGCGATTTCTTTTATCCGACCGGCAGTTTGGGCCACATTTTCAGCAGATTCTTTGGCCAGATCGGCGACTTCAGCAGAGAAAAAGGTGACTTCTTTTAAGCCGGCATCAGACTCTCTTGCCTTTTGCGCACTTTCCTTTGCACCACTAGAAATGGACTCAATCACTTCAGACAGGTGTTTTGAAATGTCGCGTTGGTTCTCGATTGATTGACCGATGGCCACATTGTTATCAACGACTGATTTGATCGCCCCACTCGTTTCATGGATGCTCTGAATCGTGGCATCAATGTATTCTCTGATCTTTACAATCAGTTTTCTGATTTGATTGTTGGCATCATTGGTTTTTGATGCCAGCACTTTAACTTCTTCAGCCACAACAGCAAAACCTTCTCCTGCCTCACCTGCATGTACCGCTTCAATGGTTGCATTAAGCGCCAATAGATTGGTCTGACTTGAAATCGCACTGATCAACTGAACCGCATTGTTTATGTTTTCTGAGGCCTCTTGTAATTTATTCATTGCCCCCAGGCTGTTCGTTATCTGATTTTCTGCATTTTTTGAAATGTCAACATTGTCTGATGAATTCCGAAAGACCGACGTTAAATCGCCTGCCATATTTTCTATGGATTCGGTTACCTGATAAATATCATCAGAAACATCAATGATAAGCGTACTGATTGCTGTCATATTTGCTGATGAATGCGCTGCTGATTCTGCAACAGAATTAATATTTTCACTCAATTGGTTGATACGTTCTAGAATTGAATTGATATCCCGAGCCCCAAATTCTGTTTCATTGGCAATTAATTGAATATGCTTGAGATTATTTTCAGAGCATTTAACTGTAATTTGTGCCTGTTCATCCATTTTTTCTGCCAGCGTAAATTGTTCTTTTGCGCCTTTTGAAAAATTTTCTGATGCACGTGCGACTGTTGTGGCATGCTGACTCATTTCTGAAATAATTTTAGACAAATAACTTCGTGTTGCTTCATAACCCCGAGCAATAATCCCCAACTCATCTGTTCTTTTCAGGTCTTTGTCCGGTAAAACAGCATATAAATTATTATTTCCCATTTCATGAATACAGGAGGCGAGTCTGAGGATAGGGGTACTGATTGAAGAAACAAAAACGATAAAAAGAATCAGAAAAAGCAAACAAAAACATACGGCCAGAATCATATATTTTTTTAGAAATGCGTTGGCAGGTTGATGAATTTCATCCTTATAGAAGGTTGCTGTCAAATACCAGTCAAATGGTTTGTAATGATACGTGTAGGCATATTTCCAATATTTGAATTCGCCACGTTGTGTTGCTTTATCCCATAAATACAGCAGCGGTTTATCTGGATTTCTTGATGACTCTATCAGCTCGTTAAGTAATAAATGTCCGGAGGCCTTATTGACAATACCGGAAATATCTGTCCCCTCAGGTAAATAAGGATGGGACAATATATGACCACGTTGATCAAACAACAATAAATATCCCGACTTTCCAATATCAGTATGTTTAAAGGCGTAGCGTAGTTCTTCAAGCAAAGAAAGCCGACGTTCTGTAATCCCTTTTTGGATATCTTCTTGATAATAATTGGTTCCAATAATCCATTTCCAATCAGGAATATATTCAAAATAACAATGGGTATCCTGATAATTCTTATCCTTCGGCCGTCGCCCAAGATAAGAATAGAATCCAGAACCATTTTTTTGAGCTTCTTTGATCATCGGTGGTAAAATGAGGCGGCCATTGGGGTCCACCTTCCTGCTCCAGTCTTGATTCACAAATGTTGGGTCTGGATGTGAAAGCCATGTCCCATTTTCATTACAGATCCAGAAAAAATTGTTTTTTCCATATCGAAAGGTATTGATGTTGGAAAGAATTCTAAATTGCGCCTGTTTTTTTGTTAAACGATTTTCCTTAACTTCTTGCTGGATGAGCAATATATTGTGTTTTTGATTTCGGGTCAGATTACTGATGAAATCTTTTTTATGTTGTATCCACAGCTTTTCATAATACGTAACCCCTTTGCATTTGCTTTCAAGATTCAACATGGCCAATGAAAGCATCCTTTGAGCAGAATTCAGGCCAAGATGATTAAATGTTGTAATAATCTCTTCGTATAGAAACGCATAAAACAACACACAGGTAAGCGTTAAAAAACCGATAAGAACAGTTAGCATCCTGGCTTTCAGTGATTTAAACATAGTCATCCCCTCAATTGTGGTCCGAAAATATTATTCCGGAAATTAATACGCAATGGAATATTCACCATGTCATAATGTTTAAAAAATTTAATTTTGGAAAATAAAACTGCAATTTTGCATAACCTGTCAATAACTTCAAGGCAATTCTCATTTTTTTATTTCCAAAGTCCATTCGGGTGTATGTCTATTCTTTTTTCTACAATATTTTATGACGATCAACATTCAAACGAGCATAATTATTTCAACCAACGGCAAGTTATTTGCAATATCAAATATTAACACGATTATTCCAGTTACATTAAACAAGTATGATATCAAATGAAAATAAATAAAAAAATAAAAAAAATTATCCAAAACCTGCCATTGGGACAAAAAATGGGGCTTTGTTTATGGATTGTGATCAGTTTTACGATTGTTATCGGTGTGTTTGGTCACATCATGCTCAGGCATGCGATGAAAGGGATTACTTTTTATGATCAGATATATCGTATTCAAAACTCTTTTTCTAATGTTAAATATTATCATGATCAGTTTCGTCTATATGCCTATGATGATGGACGCTTGATGCAATTAAAAATGAAAAACCGCGTTTTCAATTATCTTGCAGAATGTTCACATTATATCAATAATTTCAACATACAACTGATCCATCGTATGGATATCGAAATCCAGATTGCCCAGGCAAGACAGGAATTTAAACAATACAGTATTTTTTGTCATCAGTACATCCATGCTGAAGAACGTAAAAATCAGGTTCAAAAATCAATCAATCAGTTGGGAATAGAGTTGAATCATTCTATCGAACAAATCCCTTTTTTAGTGGATAATCTAAGCAGGCAATTTCAACTCTTGAATATTGTTGCAAATAGCTATTGCCATCGAAATGTAAAAAAAACATGGCAACAATTATTATATTATCTTGAAACAATGGATCAATCAATTCAAGACTGGAAAAATCAAACCATAAACACTCCTGATTTAAAAGAAAACAGTGATTTGATATTTAAGGTTTTTGATAACTATCGTTCGCAATTATTTCAATACAATGTGATATGCGAAACTCAGAAAACGTTTCGGAGAAGCATGATTGATTTTCAGGATACATTTTCTGAACTTCTTCAATTTTTTATCCAGCAAGCTACCAATCAAATGAAAAGCATTCAGTTTATCTCTACGATTGTATTGATTGGCATGCTTGCTATTTCATTGATTTCAGGTGCTGGAATTTCGGTCGTGCTGGCACAGAAAAACTTTGTTAAACCCATTGTTGAACTCGATACAGCTGCCAGACAAATCGCATCTGGAAATTATCATTTTCAACTACCTGTTTTTCAAGGAAAAGATGAATTGTGCGGCCTATCGCAAAGCTTTTCAAAAATGCAGCAAGCAATTAATGAACAAATTTCAAGCCTTAATGAAGCCAGACAGCAGTATCAAAGCATTTTCGAAAATGCAGTTGAAGGCATTTATCAAATTCAGACGGATGGCCAGATTATAAAAGCCAATCCATCGCTGGCTTTGATAATGGGATTTCAGAATTTCGATGAATTGATCCAATATAGCTATCATCAAGATGCGTTTTCTTTTTTTCAACCTGTGGATCAAGATCGCTTCTTTACGAAATTGAAACAATTTAAACAGGTAAAAAACTTTGAATTTCAACTTGTTCAAAAAAATGGCGCATTAAAATGGTGTTCTTTGATGGCACGATTGGTTGGCGAAACCTGGGAGACCGCAAGGTATATTGAAGGTTCTATTGTTGATATTTCCGAACGAATTGAACGAAACCTTGCACAGCAAGAAAAAAAAGCTGCTGAAGCTGCCAGTCAGGCAAAAAGTGAATTTCTTGCCAATATGAGCCATGAAATCCGAACCCCCATGAATGGCATAATTGGTATGATTGAATTATTATTGATGATGCCGCTTACATCACGTCAAAAGGAATATGTTGATGCCATTTCATTGTCTGCGGAGTCTCTATTGACTGTGTTGAATGATATTCTAGATTATTCAAAAATTGAAGCCGGTAAACTGATCATAGAATCTGTTTGTTTTAATTTAAGGCATACGATGGAACAGGTCGGGCAATTAATGGCTGCGCAGGCAAGAAATAAGGATATTGATGTGCTTGTCCATTTTCCGCCTGATATTCCGCCTTTTGTCATGGGAGACCCAACACGTATTCGGCAAATTTTAAACAACTTGTCTGGAAATGCAATTAAATTTACTGAAACAGGTCATATATTGATTCGTGTTCAACAGCTTGAAAACGAAGAGAACAAAAGTAAATTCTTATTTAAAGTTGTTGATACCGGCATTGGCATTTCAAAGAAAAATCAGAAAAAAGTGTTTTCTAAATTTACCCAGGCTGAAGGTTCGACCACACGAAAACATGGTGGCACGGGATTGGGATTGTCGATCTGTCAACAACTTGTTCAGATGATGGGCGGCGAAATATTTCTTGAAAGTGAATTAGATCAGGGGTCAACGTTCTTTTTCACACTCGAACTGCCCATTGCAGAGAATAATCCACCCAATGAAATCGATTCTGATTTTTCTGATTATTCAGTTCTTGTTGTTGATGATAACCATATTCACCGACAAATCATGTCGGAATACTTTTATTCCTTGAATATCAATTGTACAACTGTTGATAATGCACAAAAAGCATTACATGAGCTTCGTCATAATAAAACGACTTTCAATATGGCAATGATCGATTTCAAAATGCCCGAAATTGATGGCATTGATCTTGCCAATTTTATGATCAAAGATGGATTGAATAAGAATATGGCGCTCATTCTTGTCACATCAGGGGCTATTCCAGGTGATATTTATAATGATGCGGAAAAAATCTTTCAAGAAATACTTCACAAACCGATTGGTTACGATCTACTATACAAAACAATTAACAAAATTCTCCATGCAGAATTGTCTGATATGGTTGAACCTGAAGATAGCCAGATCGAATATTCAAACATCAACGTCTTATTGGTTGAAGACAATGAGATGAATCAAAAAGTGACGCATGCGATGCTGGAACGTATGGGATGTGATATTACAATTGCAGACAATGGATCAATTGCCCTTCAAATTCTTGAAAAGAAATCTTTTGATATCATATTTATGGATGGCAACATGCCGGTTATGGATGGCTTTGAAGCAACAAAAAAAATTCGAGAAAATGAAAAACAAAATGGCGGATACACACCCATTATTGCCATGACCGCACTTGCCATGGTTCAGGATCGTAAAAGGTGTTTGGCAGTTGGAATGGATGAGTTCATTTCCAAGCCTATTAATGGTGACGCAATCAATCAAGTCCTTAAAAAGTTTTGTTCAAAAAAAGATGAACCGCAATTACCCATGTCAAAAGACATTGCAGATGAGATATTCAACAAGTCTCATCTGATTAATATTTGTGGCAAAGATGCTGATGTGATCAAGGAAATAGTGGAGATTTACAAAAAAGATACATTCCAATATATTCAAGATCTCAAGCAGTTTCAAGCAACGAATGATTCGAAAGCCTATTATATCAAACTGCATACGCTTAAAGGAAACAGTGCCAATATTGGGGGAAAGCACCTGCAGGCAATGATTCAAGAAATGGAGAAAACAAACAAAGAAGAGGTACCTGATATCATTGAAATCGAAAAAATAGAAATGGGAATAAAACAACTGGTTGATTTGCTTGAATCTATTGACTGGGAGGCAGAATGTACAGCAGTAACGTAGCATACTAAGGTCGTGTAGAGACGTAGCATGCGACGTCTCTACAGTACAGTTACCTTAAAACGAACATGTTCAGTTGAACGAACTTTTTTCTACCTAAATACTTATGGCCGCATACTGACGCATCGTCTTCAGCGTAATTCAGGTTCAACAGGGGATGCCGCATCTTATTTGGTTAAATAAATATCTGAACTTCTATTTTGAAGAAACACCCGATCATATTTCCGGTGCGCTCTATCAAACCAATCATATCCAATGTTTAAACAATCAGAACAGGCTTTTCTGGGAATATGAATACATAAAACTTTTCCGCCTCGGTCTGTAAACGAATCAATTTTAAGCGCGCCACTGCAAGATTTACACACTTGAAGTGTTTCCTCCTGAACTTCCAAAAGACTATCTGTATCATAAAAAATATTTCTGGATCGCGTATCAATGGTTTTGTCATTTCTGTTTTTCTCAATACGTTCTGGCCCCATTTCCCAGACACCCAATATTTGGTCCCTGAGCCGTTTAATATAGTCTGTTGTTTTTGATGTTTGCCTGATACGATCTGGATCGTAGTCTGGTTCCTTAACATGAGAAAAATCCATACCAGCCATTGCCAGTATTATTCCTGCATTAACATAGGGTAGCGCGCCTTCAATGGAGTAGCCCCCTTCAAGCACGGCAATATCAGGTTTAAGGCGTTTGTTTAGTTCGGCATACCCTTGGGCGGAAAAATTCATGTTGGCCAATGGATCTGTGTAATGATTATCCTGCCCTGCAGAATTAATAATCAAATCAGGTTTAAAATCGTCAATGATGGGTAAAACCATTTCATCAATTGTAAACAAAAAACCTTCTTCAGATGTTTCTGGTGGAAGTGGAATATTGATTGTTGTTCCGGCTGCAGTTGGTCCGCCAAATTCATTGCTAAATCCAGAACCGGGATAGAGTGTTCGGCCATCCTGATGCATGGAAATAAATAGAGTGTCTGGGTCATGCCAGTAAATATCCTGGGTCCCATCACCATGATGGGTGTCTGTATCAACAATAGCGACACGATCAATATTGTATTTTGACCGCAAGTATTCCACCATAACAGCCTCATTATTCACATTGCAGAAACCTCTGCAACCATGAACAACTCGCATGGCATGATGACCGGGCGGACGAATTAATGCAAAGCCGCTCTCAACTTCTTTTTTCATAACAGCATCTGCAATTGTTTTGGATCCACCTGCACTGATAAAATGAGACTCTGTCATCACTTGATGTTCATCAGGTGTACAAAAATGTGCGCGTTGGATATCTTCAACATTTGCCTGAGTGGGTTTGTATTCGATAATGCCATCAATATCCAGAATACCTTCTTCAAATACCTGATCTTGCGTATACAAAAGTCGTTCTTCTCGTTCCGGATGGGTTGCACTGATTGCCCAATCAAATGCCGGAAAAAAAACAAGACCCATTTTTCGGGGCGCTTTCAACATATTGTCCTCCTTGTAATTCTCTCATTCATAATTGTTTAGGACTTTTTCCCCATTAAGTGCATATGAAGGTGAAAAATGACCTGACCGCCCCCTTTTTCAACATTGAAAATCAGGTTGTAACCTGATTTTGCAATCCCTTCTTTGTCAGCCATTTGCTTCGCAACTGTACACATCTTGCCAACAATGGCTTCATCCGCTTCAGTCAAATCATTGATGCTGCGTATATGTTTCTTGGGAACAATTAGCAAATGAACAGGTGCCTGAGGATTGATATCGCGAAAAACAACAACAGTGTCGTCTTCATATAAAAATTGGGTGTCCATTTCTTTGTTTACAATTTTACAAAACAAACAATCATTGGTCATGACCTTTCTCCCTTACTGATTTTCGCACTGTTTTTATTCTGTGCAAGATTAATGAAAAAGTGTAACCTGCACCAAAAGCAAAAAGGTTTTACTTTGATGTAATTACAGAATATAACCCCGAAAAACAATTATTAAAAAGTCGCTCAGCGTTTGGTGTCGGGTTAACACAGATATTGTATTTCTAATTATTTTATTTGGTTACTGATTTCTTTTATTGCAAACTTCCGAAAAACGTATTTTTGATCAGGGCTTGCAATTG
>Ga0272440_1004084_pt1 | contig 10601 bp, 10 predicted proteins | sample SSMMMBAug17_FD_192440 | JGI IMG/M metagenome (GOLD analysis project Ga0272440, IMG submission 192440) | Marine sediment archaeal communities from Little Sippewissett salt marsh, Falmouth, MA, United States - SSM-MMB-Aug17 | ecosystem: Environmental > Aquatic > Marine > Wetlands > Sediment ... | reverse complement strand
GGTCATAAGCGGTCATAAGAAAAAAATGAAAGTGAAATATCAATATATTTCTAAATGATTTCAAAGGCTTGCAAGGATTTTTTATCCTCGGCACGAAATTTCTTAAACCCGCCTTTTTCAGTATGCGTTAAAAATAATCTCTAATTTTGTTTTGGCTGTAATATTTGCCATGTAATAATTGGGGTCAGAGTAAAATTAAAAATTCTATTAATTTTACTCTGACCCCAATTACTTGACCCCAATTACTCGAGGGCAAACACAAGGTTTGCCCCTACATTCGTCCTCGGACGTAATTATACTATCGGTTATTGAAAAATACCAAAACTTATAGACCTATGCGAAAATTTTTTAGTTGACAATAACAACCATTGTGTTATTAAGCGAACTTAATTTTGGCATTGTTAAATTTATAGGGAAATAAATTGGTTACAGATCTCATTGGTAGTATAAATTGAAAAAAATCAATCCATTATTTATCTTTAAGTGTTTGTTTATCCTGTCATACCTGGTTTTAATAAACGATGGGTGTGTAATAAGCCCGCAAACATTTGTACCTTATGACTTTCATGAAGAATTACAGAATCAAACATTTGAACAAAAACTTAATCAACTGGTCATTGTCTTGGATGCTTCCATCTCCATGATTGATCCATATATGGGACAGGAAAAATTTCAAACAGCAATATTGACACTTCACCATATGAATGCCGCCTTATCTAACATTCAACCTTCCATTGGATTTTATGTTTTGGGCACAGGTGCCTGCCATTTTTGTGAAAAGGCGAAACCGCTGTTTCACATTTCACCTTATCAAGAATCACGATTAGATATCAGTCATTTAAAAAAAATCAACCCTGGCGGAGAAACGCCATTACATATTGCTCTTGAAGCTGTCAACAAAGAATTTCAATCCCGCACTGGAAAAATGGGGTTGATTATTATCAGTGACTTTGAAATAAAAAATGCTCAAATAAAAAATGCTTTGATTCCTTTAATTGGAAGATATGGCAGCCGACTTTCTATTGGATGCCTAACAGTTGGAAAGCCTGAACGAAAAATGGAGTTATCGAAAACCTTAACATCTTTGCATCCAGACATTCGTTGTCTGTATGCAGATGACCTTCTCGCGTACAATGAACTCAAAAAATTTGTGCATGCTTTTTTTTTACAGCCTGTTTTTGACCAGGACCTTGATCGTGTCCCTGATCAAAAAGATCTATGTGAAAAAACACCATTAAATGCATGGGTAGATGCCACCGGATGTCCAAAAGATTCAGATGGCGATGGTGTTTTTGATGGCCTGGATCAATGTGAAAATACATACAAAGGGGCTGATATTGATGAAAATGGTTGCTGGCAAATTCCTGTTTTGTTTTATGAACAAAATCAGTTTTTCATGACACGTAAACAAGAAAAAAGATTAGATTCTTTTTCAAAAATAATTGAAAAAAATAATATTTGCATAGAAATTCAAGGGCATGCTGATTCATCGGGTTCTAAACAAAAAAATGAGGAGATCTCTTACAAACGCGCTCAATCTGTTAAAGCTTACCTTTTAAGCCTGGGATTACGTCATTATCAAATGAAAATCAAGGTGTTTGGTGAATCCATTCCAATGGATCACCGGCACGCACTGATGAAAAATGCGACGCAGCGCCGTGTGACCTTTGAAGTGATAGAATGCAAAAATAGATAAGAATATCAGTATGATACGAGGGAATATATGGATAAATATAAAAACATAGAACAACAATTTATCGAAGAAATTGCTTCAGCAGCATCCTGCCAGGGTTCGCAGATCCTTGCAACAGATCGCTTACTGGCAGAAGGGTCAACAATACCCTTTATTGCCAGATATCGCAAAGAAGCGACCGGTTCATTACTGGATGAACAGCTTGAAATAATTGCCAGGCAGCGAGATTATTTTATCGAACTGGCGCAACGTCGGGATACCATCCTGGCCAGTATTGAAGAGCAGGGAAAGTTGACCGATGATCTTGAAAAAGAGATTCGCGCTGTGAGAACAAAACAACTTTTGGAAGATTTATATCTGCCCTATAAACCCAAACGCAGGACACGCGCTCAGATCGCACGTGAAAAAGGTCTGGAACCCCTTTCAGAGGAAATTCTTGCAGGCGCAGCTTCCAATGAACTTCCAGAAACACTTGCTGAAAAATATCTGGAAGCGGAAAAAGGTGTTGAAAATATTTCTGATGCCCTCGCTGGAGCCAGAGATATTCTTGCAGAAATTTTTGCGGAATCTGCTGACAATCGGTCCCATTTAAGAAAGACAATGATGCGTGATGCCATGTTAGAAGCCAGGGTGATTATGGGGCAGGAAGAAGCGGGTAAAGACTATCAGGACTATTTTGAATTCAGTCAACGCGCCAGTGATGTGCCTTCACATCGGATGCTTGCAATCCTTCGCGGTGAGAGAGAGGGCTTTTTACTTTCTTCTATTAAAATTGATGATGAAACCGAGTTGGAAGCGCTGAAAAATTATTGGAACCTGAAATTAGACACGCCTTGTGGTCAGCAAGTGTCAGATGCATCTGCTGATGCCTACAAACGATTGCTCAGGCCTTCAATTTCAAACGAAATAAGAAATGAGCTTCAGGAAAAATCGGAAAATGAGGCCATCTCTGTATTTCGAACCAATTTAAAATCATTGCTCATGCAACCGCCATATGGTCAACAAGTTGTTATGGGGCTTGATCCTGGTTATAGAACTGGCTGTAAGATGGCTGTCGTTGGTACTACAGGGCAGGTGCTTGATACAGGTGTGATATATCCCATTGAACCCAATCAACGAACAGAACACGCAACAAAAACAATTCTTCAAATGATTCAACAGCACCAGATCAAAGCCATTGCAATCGGCAATGGCACTGGAAGTCGAGAAACTGATGCTGCGGTCAAAGATATTGTCAAAAATGCGGGTTTAATAGATATTATTGTCGCAATTGTGCCCGAAACAGGCGCTTCTGTGTATTCCGCATCACAGGTTGCACGTGAGGAACTCCCCGATCTGGATGTTGCGATTCGCGGTGCTGTGTCAATTGCAAGACGTATGCAGGACCCTCTGTCTGAATTTGTAAAAATCGAACCACGTTCCTTAGGTGTCGGACAATACCAACATGATGTCAATCAAAAGGCCCTTGAAAAAGAACTGGCGCTGTCCGTTGAGCAGGCGGTAAATACAGTTGGTGTTGAATTAAACACAGCGTCTGCATCATTACTGAAATATATTTCTGGTCTTTCTGAACGAATTGCACGTGAAGTCATCAAAACAAGAAATGATAAAGGGCCTTTTCGCTCCAGAAAAGATCTTATGAATGTCAAAGGGCTTGGCCCCAAAACATTTGAACAGGCTGCTGGTTTTTTACGAATTTTGGGGGCGGCAAACATACTGGATACAACTGCTGTTCATCCAGAGCGTTATGGATTGGTTGAAAAAATGGCAGCGGCAATGGATATGCCTCTTGACAACCTGGTGGGCAACCTGGAAGTGGTTAGAAAAATTAATTTTGAACAATTTATAAATGCATCGGATGGCGTTGGAGAATACACACTTGCTGATATCAGGGATGAATTACTCAAGCCTGGACGAGATCCGCGACCTGAATTCAAAGCACCAAAGTGGCGTGATGACATTCGTACCATTGATGACTTGAAAGAAGGCATGACTGTCGAAGGTCGGGTTTCAAATGTGGCGAACTTTGGCGCATTTGTCGATATTGGTCTGAAAGCGGATGGCCTGGTTCATATTTCTGAACTTTCCAACAAGTGGGTTGATGATCCGAGAAAGGTTGTGCAGGTTGGAGATATTGTTAAAGTAATGGTTAAAGAAATTGATCTAAAAAGGTCAAGAGTTGGATTATCAATTAAAGCACTTCAGGAAGGGGCCACAAACCGAAGCGTCAGAAATAAAAAACAACCAAAAAGGGCCAACAAACAGAATCAAAACAGTGCATCGACAATTCAGGACTTGATGAAAAAGTTCAATCAAGGTCGATAAAATGACCCTGCTATTATCGTCCAATTTTAGTTTTTCCATTCACACGAAGTGTAAGTCTGTGCTTGTCTGTGTCAGTTCGAAAAAACAAAGTTGGATGGTCATATATATTTTTCGATGGATTTTTTGTGTATGTTTTTATATGAATGTATGCAGTTGTGTACATGATAACACAGAGTCCTTTACACAGGATACCCTGAAATGCAAACAAGATGTGCGCTTAAATAAAAATGAGCCATCAAAATGTTGCGTTGAGCTACCTTATCACAACGATAAGTCCTCAACCATTGAATTGTTAACCTTTATCATTCATGGAGATAACAGCGCAACGCTGATAAATACGCAATCAGACAAGATGCTGATCGTTTATAAACCATCAGAATGGCGTTCGCAGCAGTCTTTTTTGATCAAATTTTTCGACAATGTTCAGATCATGAAGATATGTTCTGAAAATTCAAAAGATTGGTTTGGTTCCCAAAAAAACTTTTTATTGGCTTTACAACAAAAATATCTTAATGTTGCGGATAAAGGATGAGGAAAATGATACGATTGTCAGTTGACAATAAGAATCTTTTAAAATACTGATGGATATTCCATAAAAAACGTGTTATAAAAATAGACATAATTTGTGAAACAATAAACAAAGGAGGTTCAAGATGCTGAATTTCTTGATAAAGCGTGTGTATTTTTTGTCGATGGATAAATTGGTTGGAATAACACTTGTCATGGGGATTTTTGTTTTACTTTGTACTCAGTCAGCCTTTGCCGCTGATCCATACATGTGTTTGATGAAATGTCAGGTCAATTGTGAAGACTATGCTGAAAAGCAAAAAGAACTCAAATCAAAAGGGGACCAGTTTGGTGGGCCATCAGATGTTTATGATGGTTGTATTGAACCTTGCTTTTGGCGATGTGACACTGACAGAGGTGATGGTGTTCGATCCTGTCGATTGGAATGGGATGACAATTTAGGGGAATGTCTTCGTGAGGATCGATTGTCAAAGAATATGTGTTGGCAATTGTGGCGGAAATATAGTGAAAAGTGTTATCAAAATGCAGAATAATTATGAGAGATTTTAATACTGCACCCAAACGATTCCCTGATTTTTTTCTGAAGCAAACCGCCAGGAAAAATCAGGGAGTGTCTATATCTATTCATCGCAAATTCTAAAACAAATAAAAAAAATTAAAAAATAAAAAAAAAAGTGTAAGAATATTCTTTTTTTCGTGTCTATATATATAGAGGGTATAAATTTTCATTTTGAAATTTATCAGTAACGTTAAAAATAAATTGACGATGGCATGAGACTTGCTCAAAAAAAACTAATCACATGCGCCAGTTCAAGATTATTTAATCTTTTAGAAAGCATCTTCGAAAAAATGTAGACATGCTTAATGCTTTGATATAAGTTTATGTCGAATGATCAATTTGTCATATACGCGTATATTCGAGATGAAGTATACGTAAAGAAAAAATTGCAGGAGGAAACAATGAAAAAAGCTGCAATCCTATGGCTCACTTTAGTGTGTTGTTTTTTTATCTCAACAGTTTATGGAGAAGGACCCACGTTTGAGATTCAAACAGGCGGTTCACCTGTATTGCAACGAATCAAGGATTCCAAAGTGATTCGTGTCGGTGTCAATCCACATTTCAAACCATTTTCTTTTCTTGATCCAGAGAGTAAAAAACAAGTTGGAGTAGATATTGATATGGCAAACCATTTGGCAAATCAATTGGGTGTATCCTGTGAAACAGAGGTTCCAACGCAGTTTTCCGATTTGATTCCCAGACTTCAAAAAGGTGATATTGACATCATTATGGCGGATATGAGCAAAACCTTTGCACGTTCAAAAGCAATCAGCTTCAGTGAGGCATATTTTAAAACAGGCCTTTCCATTATGATAAACAAGGTGCAGGCAGGTAAAGATCATATTCCTATGAATTTGTCATATCAAGAGTTTAAGGATAAATTAACGCGACATAATAAAGAGAAAGATCTGGTTATTGCACTGACAAAAGGCAAAGCGCCCGCCAGAATTGTTCCTAAATATTTTCCCAAGGCAAAAACAAGATTCTATAACACAAATGAGAAAGCTGCTCAGGCTGTACTTGATGGACGTGCGCACATTATGATTCATGATGAACTTTTTTTAAAGGTCTGGGTCAATGATCATCGCAAGAAAACATTGTATAAAGTTGTCGTTTTTCCTGAACCCTTTAAAGTAGATTATTATGCCTTTGCAATCCAAAAAGGTAATCAGGAATGGTTGAACATGCTGAATGTATTTGTCATGGAATTAAAAACAACCAATTATTTTAATATGTTGTTAGATAGATACATGAAATGAATAAACCTGCCAGTCCAAGGAGGCATAAATGAATGGCGAGAAAAAAAGAGGACTTGATCTTCAATGGCAAATACTGATTGGTATTATTGCCGGTATTATTTTTGGTATTTTTCTATATCAATCCGCAGGTCCGGGAGTCACAAGCGGACCCATATTTTTACTTAAAATATTTTTTGAATACACAGGTGATATTTTTATTCGTTTGTTGCGAATGATGATCGTACCGCTGGTTTTTGCTTCTATTTTTATGGCAGTAGTCAATTTAGGTGATATTCGTGATCTTGGCAAAATTGGTGGAAAAACAGTTGCATACTACATGAGTACAACTGCATTGGCGGTTTTATTAGGCCTAATTCTGGTCAACATTATTCATCCCGGACAGGGGATAGACAAAGAAGCTTTGGCTGCGCTTAATATCACAACCAATGTGCCTCATGAGGTATCATCACAAGATGTCGGACAACGTAGTGCTGCGGTTATTATTATTGAAACTCTTGTCAACATGATCCCCAAGAATCCTGCCGGTGCAATGGCTAAAGGGGATGTGCTTCAAATTATTTTCTTTACCATCTTTTTTGCGATCATGGCGGCGGTTGTGGGAAGGGAGGCTAAAGCCCTTACAGAAGTGATTAATGGCTTGGATTTGATTATGCAGCGCTCGGTAATGGTTGTAATGGTTATTGCGCCATATTGTATTTTTTGTCTTGTGACAGCAATATTCATGGATTTGGGATTGGAAGCGCTTTTTGCGTTGGGGAAATATGCATTTACAGTCTTGATTGGTTTGTTGCTTCATGCCTCAGTTACGCTATCGTTGCTGGTATTGATCATTGGACGTTATAATCCCATAAAGTTATTCAAAGCACTGTCTCCTGCAATCATGACAGCCTGGTCAACAGCTTCCAGTGCAGCAACCTTGCCTTTAACAATGGAATGTTTGACAAATAAAGCAGGTGTCGATAAAAAAGTAACGAATTTTGTTTTGCCTTTAGGGGCAACTGTCAACATGGATGGTACCGCGTTGTATGAATCCATTGCGGTTATTTTTATTGCTGAACTCATGGGCATTGACCTGAGTGTGGGTATGCAGGCCATTATCTTTATTACAGCAACTCTTGCAGCAATTGGTGCTGCTGCGATTCCGGGCGCAGGACTGGTTACAATGGGTATTGTGTTGACTGCTGCCGGGATGCCGCTTGATGGAATTGGCTTGATTCTGGCCATTGATCGCATATTGGATCAATTTCGAACCGCTGTCAATGTTTGGGGAGATGCGACCGCTGGTATCGTTGTCGGTCGTCTGGAAAATGCATTGTCTGATGTTGACGAATAACACGCATTAATTATGCGTTTTTACATTTATTTATGAGGAAAAGATGAAACTTCCAAAAATGATACAGCAGTTTATGCTGCATAATGTCACACAAACATGTGTCTACAAAGGAAAACCGCTTTTCAGCGCCCATTATATGAAAATTGGGAGTTATGTTAATTTGTTCATTCATTCCAAAGCAGATATGGATGGCAATCAAACATATGTTGTTGAAATAAAAGGCTCTGCCATTGATAATATTCCAAATGTTGAAGAAGCATTGAAAGTCGCCGAAGAATTACTTGTTGAAAATAACATGTTTGTCAGTTGATCCCACCATGCAGCATCTGATTGAAAAAATTAAACAACACCCTGACTATCATCAGGCTGGAATGATATTATGTCATGAAGGTGTTGTACGTCAAAACTCAAGAGATGGAAAAAAAATTACAGGATTGCGCGTTCATCTTAATAAGGAAGCCATTCATAAAATATTGGCCAAATATAGAAAACGTCCAGGAATTATTGATGTTTTGATTGAAATACACCACGAGACTGACTTAAATGTCGGAGATACGATTATGTTTCTTGTTGTCGCTGGTGATATTCGTGAAAATGTAATTGCCACCTTGAGTGAGGCACTTGATGACATCAAGTCCTCAGCAACCTTCAAAACAGAATATTATGAGTCAGGATAAACAATTCACGCATTTAGACAGCAATGGCGCGGTGCGTATGGTTGATGTTTCCCATAAGTCAATTACAACACGGGTTGCAATTGCGCAAGGGACAATACGTATGTCGCCTGAGACCTTTGAAACCATAATTCAAGAAAAAGCCAAAAAAGGCAATGTTTTGGAGACTGCTCGAATTGCAGGAATTATGGCTGCCAAAAAAACATCAGAACTGATCCCTTTGTGCCACCCCCTGCCTTTATCCCAGGTTCAGGTTGATTTTTTCCCACAAACAACAACGAACAGTTTTTTGATTCAAAGCATGGTAAAAGTCAACGCCAAAACAGGTGTTGAAATGGAGGCTTTGACATCAGTCTCTGTTGCTGCGCTGACAATTTATGATATGTGTAAAGCAGTTGAAAAAGGGATGGTTATTTCTGACATTCGTCTTGTGAAGAAAACTGGCGGAAAAAGCGGTGACTGGCACATTTCTTAGTCAGATACCTTTCTTGCATTTCCACACAAAGTGCTTATCGTTATACACATTCGATAAAGGTTTGTAACTATCCGATATTTTTGCTTAAATTATATGTCTATTGCTTTCCTATCATTTTAGATATATGATCATTGTCTATAATTCAAGTAGATCTGATCCGCCTGTTCAAGCAAATGTTCAAAACTGCGGGGTTCTTCGTGCTGATGATCACAACCGCATCCGACACAAGCTCTGTTTCGTCTTTCAGAAAAGTAGCGGCAGGGAAGCAATTTTCCATGTTGATCCTTGTGCTGACCATAGACTTGAGTATTGGGCAGCAAAGAACTGTTGGAGCCTCCAAAATAATACCAGTTGGTCAATACGCATCCGCCTCCGGTTTCAGGAGGCGGACATGTACAAATTGTGTAAGGTAAATCAAATAGTTTCATGCTTGTAAAAATTGCGCCTCGCGCCAGATACTGAATGCTCGCCAGCTCAAATGCGAGTTCTCTATGAATTTGATGTGCTTTATGGTTTTTATGCATGGAATGAATCCAGGATGGTGTATATTTATCTAAAACCGGCAAAAATTCCCAGCTTCCATAGGTTGCGGTTAACAGGGACTCCAGGCAATATTCCCTGCGATGATTTTTTTGATTGTACAATAGTTTTTGGCATAATTTTTCATATTTAGGATCAGTGTCTGGAAGGTGGCCATGTTGTTTTAATAATGATTTATAGCGATTAAGAAACCGGTCTAAAAGAATTTTTTTATGCTGTTCATCAAGAAAAGAGTATACCAGACCATCTTTATATAAATCGTCGGAAATACCAGAACTACGACATACACAATGCCCCATATAAACGAGTTTTGAATCCAAGAGCTCTTTCCATACCATTTGTACAGGTAAAACCTGACCATTAAGAATGTATTTCAATCCGATATCTCGCAGGGTTCGAACCGATTCAAGGGGGACATTGGCAATCCACCAGGGTAATAGCACAAGAAGTTCGTGGATCACCGGGATGCTGATTTCACGTCGCCATATGAGATAATCTGCTATTTTTCGACTCATTTTTTGGATAACCGGTTTTTTCAAATTCGAATTGAGCTCTGAGATAACATCAATTAATGCATTTGCTAAATTTTTTTTGTCCAGGTGTGCCAGTTCCTCTGGAAACATTTCAGGGTTTCTGGCTTTAATATCTCGAATACGCGCAACAAGCGATTTCAATTCTCGAAGAACATCAGACATTCGATGTTCATATTCGATTTGTTCTGGGCTGACCGCCATCCGACGTTGCTTTTGAATGGCATTTAACAAATCTTCAAGATCAGTTTGCTTTTTTAAATTCATAGTTTTTTCCTGATATAGATTATTGATTTATTTAAAATTCGTTAAGAAAATATTGTTTTTTTGTGAAAAATGGTGTACGTTTTTCTTACAATACTAATAATATGATATGAGATTCTTTTCAATGATAAAATAAAGAAAATGGCGTCCAAAAATACTCATAGACATGATTGAGATTGCTGTGTACTTAAATGTGTACGCAAGGGATTCAACCAAAACGTTCAAATAGAATAAGATTCTCTTCAATGCCAATTATGATTCGTCGTTTGTCGTACCATGTCTATGTTTTAATATAAGTTGTTTGTTTCTTTCATTAATGAAAAAAGGAGGATTTAAGAATGAAAAACACACTGACTATATTTGGTGTATTATTTTTAGCGATTTCAATGGTCATGCCAGCCTATGCGATTGAACATCAATT